>Ga0233425_10003471_pt1 | contig 28481 bp, 22 predicted proteins | sample Watercolumn_Towu_2_FD_181712 | JGI IMG/M metagenome (GOLD analysis project Ga0233425, IMG submission 181712) | Freshwater microbial communities from Lake Towuti, South Sulawesi, Indonesia - Watercolumn_Towuti2014_140_MG | ecosystem: Environmental > Aquatic > Freshwater > Lake | place...
TCGTCCTTAAGAAATAAGATACTTCTCTTTGTTTTTCTTGCCACTATCTCTCCTTTCGAAGTTTTTGGCAAGAATTATAACAAATACGTTTATTATTGTCTAGATTTTAATGAAACGCTATACTAGGGTTGGTTTCGGTGCTTGCGTGTTGGCTATATGCAAAATCTAGTCTTTTTGTTTTGACAAAATACGAAACGAAGATCAGGGAAGAACTAAAGAGGCTTAATCTAATTCAGTAATCTGTACGTTAGCTGGAGTAAAGCGAAAAACCCAACAAATAATATGACAAGGAAACGAGGTGATATTGCAGTTTATGCGTAAAGGGAACACCCTTTCCCTTTACAGTGGTAAACTCACAAGAAAGAAATATTTTGCCATAGGACAAATACGGTGCTTATAAAAGAAAATTGAAACGTTGGGTTTCGCTTTACTGCCTAACCCAACTCAAATAACAGGCTTTTATAGCTGTAAAGATTACATACTCTTGTAAAAATGGATGATATCCACTGTAATATAAAGATTTTCCTCAGTTCAACGCAAGCGGACTTGGCTGAAGCTCGGAAAAATATCCTAAGGTTTCTGAGCGTTTTAAAATCTGACGTTATCGCTATGGAAGTATTTGGAAGCGATGAAAGCAAACCAGTAGATTTTTGCCTTAGCCAACTTAAAAAGTGCAACCTATTTATAGGTATTTATGCCGAAAGATATGGTTGTGTCGACCCTCCAAACGGAAAATCTATAACTGAACTGGAGTATGTTGAAGCGTCAAGAATGCTTCAAGCGGACAAATTAAAGGCACTCTTGCTTTATGTGATAGATCCAAAGGCACATTGGCCATTAGACTTTGTAGAAAGAGACCCAGACAAAATGGCAAAACTATTCAATTTAAAAAACAAAATACTTTCAAGCCATACAGTTTCCTTTTTCCAAAACGTGGATGATCTACCTTTTATGATTTTGCGGGATGTAATTCGAAAGATTGGTGTTGGTTCAGAAAGATTATTTAGAGCAAAAGAGCACAAAAGGATAAACCAGAGGGCGTCGCTCCAGCGCCCAATCGGCATGGAGTATTATGCAGAGGATTTCTCGAGGCTTTTCTTCGGTCGCGATAATGAATTGAATGCGTTAGAGGACCAAATAATTAAACACAAAATGAGCTTGTTGATTGGTTCCTCCGGTGTAGGCAAGACTTCGCTTCTCTACGCAGGTTTGATAAACGGAGCAAAAGAAATAGGTTGGGAAACAGCATTGGTACGTCCTCTCACAGAACCCGTCAAGAATCTAAAGCGGTTCTTGTGGAATCAACTGTTGGAAGGAGATTTGCCAGAAGAACTTGATTTGTCCATGGTTATAAATGCGGCATCAACAGCGCATAGTGAAAGAAATATTCTAATTGTTATTGATCAGTTTGAAGACATCCTAGCAGCAAGAGAACCATCTGATATAGAAGTACTGACAACAAACCTGCTGAACATATTCAATACAGCCGACGAGAACCTAAGAGTACTGATATGCTATAGAGGAGATGTTGAATCTCTTATTGGAAATATCTGGCAGAGAATATCTGGCTCGCCTCAAGGATTACCCAGAACTTATCTAGGACCTCTGGACAAAAAAAACGCGAAGCTGGTTCTTGAATCAACGCTGAGTGCTATGGGTATAACAATTAAAGAAAGCAGCAAAGGGAAATCCTCATTTATTGACACAGTGTTGGCAGAATTAGCAACTGAGAGCTTTCTAAGTGGACACTCGGGTATTTATCCACCTTTCTTGCAAATGATCATAACACGTATTTTTGAAGACAAAGACAGAAACAGAACCTACCACTCAAACCAGTACTATTCGGCTGGTCAGTGTAGAAGAATAATAGCTGACTATCTCATGAACCAATTGAAGTATCTTGGTAAGAAAATAGAGGTTGGAAAAGCAATTCTTATTGCGCTGGTCAGTTCTTACGGAACAAAGGCACAGAAGACACTCGAAGAAATCTCAAAAGAATGTCTTTTACCAAAGACCGAGGCAGAAAAAGTCTTGGCATTATTGATCGACCTTAGGATAGTTCGTATTGTCAATGACACCTACGAAATTGCTCATGATTTTCTTGCTAAAATCATTACGTCAGAACTGGTTTCTATAGAAGAAAGGGAGGCCAAAATATTCAAAGATCTACTTGCCTCACGTACAGCAGCTTACGAATCTACTAAAGCTGGATTGACACGTTCTGAGCATTTGCATATCTATAGATTTCGCAACAAAATTTTTTGTACAGAAGATGAAGTTAAGCTCTTGTTAAAAAGCTACCTATCTGGTTATGGGCCCATAAGCTACTGGGCAAAGAGATATTCAAAATCAAAGTTAATAAGCTGGACACGACAGTTGATTGCCGAGCAGCGCGAGGAAATAGAAGACGCCGCATATCGATTTTTAATAAAGTTAGGCGAACAAGTACCGCTGTCATTGTTAGCAGAAACTTTTTCTGATTACAAAGAGCAACATGAACTATCACGCTATATTTCTGAGTTTGCAACAAATAATGATATCGAATTACTGATTAAGCTTAACAGAAAGAAAGCAGAAGAAGTTGTACACGCAAGCCGAGCAGCACTTGTTCGGCTTATTAATTTGAATGATAAAGCAACTTTGGAAAGTATGGCCAAGAGTAAAAGCGTAAACACTATCCTTACCTTGGAGAATGTAGTGTCTAATTTGAGCAAGCATCTTTTACTCCAAGAAATCAGGACTGGGATACACTCAAAGAATCTTTGGCACAGACTCTTTTCGATTTTTTCGCTTGCTAACAAGGGAAATAGCGATGATTTAACTTACTTACAAAATCTCCTAAAAGCCAAAATTCCTCAAAAAATCAGGGCTGCCACCATAAAGACAACTATAAGACTTGCAATGCGATTGAGCAATTCGCGTGTCATAAAAGAGCATCTTTTGGCTGATGATAAGTTTACTATTGAGAAAACACTCGAAGCTATTGACACACCTTGTAAAGCAATCGGAATTAAGGAACTGTTTACCCTATATGACAGATATCCATTTTTAGTTTCAAAAGCCATCTACAACTTATCAACGTCAACCGATGTCCCAGAATTGAGAAGGATATTATCGAGCATATCGCTCGATCCTCCTGCTAGAGAACTGGTTTATGCTCTTTGTAAATTTGGGCATGAAGATGAATTCTCTTTTCTATTCAAACTATTTCTTAACTACAAAGGACAAATAATTTTTTGGAATGCCTTTGCGGTAGTTGATCGAGTATCAAATATGGCAACAAAAGCACATTTGCCGTTACTTAAGAAAGTGGTCAACACCAAGGAATTCTGGCACTATTATAAAGAGGAAGATAGACCAGAATCTAGAATACCTTTAGAAGATTACAGCAATGTCTACTTCATAAAGCGGCTAGCTGGTATGGCATTCGGTAAGACGGCAACCAGAAAAGAATTCACGACCATATACAAAATGTTAAGCCATGACTATTGGGTAATTCAGAATGCTGCCCAAGATGCAATTAGAAGGCATGGAAACGAAAGCGATCTAGAACCGCTTCTTGAAATTGCCAGCAGAACTACGTCTAAAAGTGAAGGTTTGATAGAAGCGATTTGCATAATTGACGACAAGACGAATTAATAATTATAGCATAGACCTTATTCAAATATTTCTTGCTTTTTAATGGGTTGACTGTCTGACTGATTGTCGAATAAAATAGCATAGAATGTCTACGTTATTTTTTATTTTGATTACAAAATCATTTCTGGTTATTGTATAGTTAACGATATTACGTAATACCGCATACTATATTAGAGAAAGCGTAGCTGTATGCTAACCCTATCCAAAAATGTCACAGCCCTTAAACAAAATACTGATTTGAGCGAGATTGAACGCCTTGACAAAGGCTTATATCATCACTTCAAGAACAATTTCACCTTGATCTTTCTTTGTCCCGTTCAATCGTCAGTTTTCAGGCTAAGATGATAACCAAATAGCATCTTTATCACGCTGGTTATGCAGTTTATAAGTTCTAAGTTGTTTTTAATTGTTGGATTCACTCTGAAATTGATAATTATTTTAAAAATTTCAAATTGGTAACAGATATGATCGATCCAGAAAAAATTATCTATTCCATCAACATTGAAGACATTCAAAATGTTGCAGAACAGGAATTAGAGAGAAAACTAACGGAAAAAGAATTAAGATTGGTCGAAGATAAAGTAGGCGATTACATAAATTGGTACGAAGCCATTTTTAATGCAATTAATAAAGTAAAAATTAAACCATAATATGTGCCTGTTACTTATCACACTATACATTAAATGTCTCCAATCCTTTGGCATGCCATAAACCGAGGCATGGTATCTCATGCTATTCCTTACTATTAGCTAATTGAGAATATATGGAAGAACCAAAATTTCAGTTTTTTGACGACGACGGCACGGAAATCAACCCTGATTTGGTGCGTAAGCCAAGTCTCTGCATTTCCTGCAAACATGATGAAGACCCATCGCAGGAGGTATTGTGCATATTGAACAGACACGACCAGCAGGGTGAAGATAATTTTCAATGCGGCGCCTATGAACCGAAGGTCGTCTGAAATCAGATAGGTAAGAATTCGGCTCACCGCAAAGAACGCTGAGATCGCAGGAAAAACAAGAAGTTGAGAAGTTAAGAGGTTGTGTATCTCAACTTCACAACTTCCCAATTTCTCATATTCTAGTCGTTTTGCTCTGCGTTCTCCGTGGCCTCTGTGGTGAACTATGACAAAAATGGAATTGCTATGGAAAAGATAACATGGGGCGAAAACTTTAGCGTCGGCGTCCGTGACCTGGATGCACAACACAAACAGATCGTCATCATGGTAAATACCTTGATTGAGATGAATGAAACAAAAGTCGATTCAGAAATTATTTCGGATACCTTGACTAAAATGACCCAATACGCCATCGAACATTTTCAAAAAGAAGAGCAATACATGCTCGATTACGGTTATCCGGAGTATTCATCTCAACGAAAACAGCATCAGGAATTCAAGAAAAAGACCGTTGATTTCTGCATGGAAACCATGCTTCATAAAACGACAGTGCCGACAGAAATATTCACCTATTTGAAATTATGGTGGACGAATCATATACTGCAAGAAGACATGAAATACAAAAAGTTTTTTAACGACAGGGGACTGAGGTGAATAATAACGCAAGGGTTATTCACCTCCAGATCAAACCTGCACGCGGCGCGTCGATGCAGTCGGTAAGCGCAGTTGAAGCCGTTACAGAGCAGGGACTCCGCAACGACTCGCAGTTTGGTCGTTCAAAACGCCAGGTGCTCATCATCGAACGCGAAGCGCTTGACGAGTTCGGCCTGCCGATTGGAGACGTCCGTGAAAATATCACGGTGGAAGGAATCAAGCTCGCCGGTTTGCCAGCAGGAACACGCGTGCAAGCAGGCAATGTCCTTTTAGAAGTAACCATGGATTGCACGCCGTGTAAGTTCATTGAGGCCAAGCGGCCGGGACTGCGGGAGCAAATGGCAGGTCGTAGGGGCACGCTATTCAAAGTAATAGAGGGAGGCGAAATCAAGCTTGGAGATGAAGTGCGAATTGTCGCCTGAGTTGTCTTTTTTTGACTGCGAGGCAAAAATTAATATTTACTCTATCAATTGCAGAATTATCGTGTATAATAAGTTTATTATCTAAGCGGTGCTGCGCGCAACAAAGGTCGCAACAAAATTAGTTACGGACAAAAAGTTAACATCTTATCCTCACACGCCTGACATTATTCAGGCGTTTTAATTTTATGGTGTATGATGTATGCAGTGCTGCGCAAGAGTCTCTAACGAGATTGTGAGTGGCTGTTTTGCATGTACATCAATACTATAAACCAGACAGGCGTTGACTGCCAATTCTTCATGGCTCGTGCCACCTTCAAAACTATCCATCTGGCCTTTAAAACAATTAGTGTTACATAACCTTATAAGTATTATCAGAGAGTCTAGGGGTTGATTAAAACCTGACTTACATTTTAACATAAGGAGATTCAGTGAATTTCGAATCGTTTAATTTACATCCGGGCATCATGTCTGGCGTGAGGGCGCTCAGCTACGTTACGCCCACACCTATCCAGCTTCAGGCAATTCCGCCAATTCTTCAAGGACAGGACCTCGTTGGTCTTGCCCAGACAGGAACAGGCAAGACAGCCGCTTTTGTGCTTCCGATTTTACAGCGCCTGTCGCAAGGACAGCGAGGCTGTGTCCGCGCCCTGATAATAGCGCCCACGCGTGAACTTGCCGAGCAAATACACGAGACCACACAGGGACTGGGTAAACAAACCAGACTGCGCAGCGTCACCGTCTATGGCGGCGTGAACATAACGCCACAAATCCAGAAATTACGCGGTAAAGCCGAAATAGTCGTTGCGTGCCCGGGCCGTCTGCTGGATCATATACGCCAGAAAACTATTAATTTATCCCATGTTGAAGTGCTCGTACTTGATGAGGCAGACAGGATGTTCGATATGGGCTTTTTGCCGGATATTCGTAAAATTTTAAACCACCTGCCGGCGCATCGGCAAACTTTGCTCTTTTCGGCTACCATGCCTGATGATATAAAGCGCCTTGCGCACGACATCCTGCGCAACCCCGTCACAGTGCAAATAAACTATACCTTGCCATTGACTACGGTATCGCATGCATTGTACCCGGTCGAGCACCATCACAAAAACACGTTGTTGATGAAGCTCCTGCAACACACGGACACTGAGTCAGTGCTCATATTTACCCGCACAAAACAACGGGCAAAGAGTGTGGCGCAGCGGTTGAAAAAAGCAGGGTACGTAGCAACGTCTCTGCAAGGCAACATGTCCCAGAATCAACGACAGGCTGCGCTCGACGGTTTTCGGAAGGGTTCATTCAAGATATTGGTAGCGACCGACATCGCCGCCAGAGGCATTGATGTTTCTCACATTTCACATGTCATCAACTTCGATATGCCAGACACCGTCGAGGCGTACACGCACCGTATCGGACGCACAGGCCGTGCGGCCAAAACCGGCGATGCTTTTACTCTCACCACACAAAACGATAACGCTATGGTGCGCGCTATCGAAACTGCGCTTGGCATGAAATTGGAGCGCCGTAAGCTGGAAGACTTTGATTACACGTCGCCTCCGGCGCGCAGCACATCCGCTGCTCCACTCCAACAATCACAACGTCACTACAGGAGAACTGGAGCAAAAAGAGCGGGATCACAGATGTCGTCAGATTCCAAACCACGGTATCATGGAACAGGTGCGAAACCTTTTGACAAGCGACGTTCATCACACGCAGCGTATTCGTCTGGTTCGTCAGCTCGGAAACCGCACAGTTCGCATAATTAGTCATATAGAGACGCAAGATTTTGCGTCTCTACATAATCGTTTTGAATTTCCTGGAACATGAAGGTAAAATCAGTATCGGCAATGAAATTAAGGAATTTGGCGTTATAAACAGCCCGTCAGCCTACCAAATAACGTAAGGTCTGTTACTTCATGTATCACAACGCCTACTAACTTACCCACCAACTCCTGTGAACCGTTGAAAACAACGATGTGGTTTTGCCGGGTCCGACCCGATAACCTGTTCGAGTCTGATTTACTTGCTCCTTCGACAAGCACCTGCACTTCTTTACCGAGGATCTTCTTATTTTCTTCCAGGCTAATTTGTTTTTGTAATTCAAGCAGCTTCATATTCCTTGCCCTTTTCGTCTCATCAGGTACATCATCCTTCAACTCTGCAGCCTTCGTACCGGTACGCGGTGAATATTTGAATATAAAACAGTTTTGGAAGCGGATATCTTCCATCAATCGCACCGTTTGCTGAAAATCTTCTTCCGTCTCACCCGGAAAGCCCACAATAAAGTCACTAGCAACCGTAAGGTAAGGAATCAGTTCTCGTGCATAAGATATCAAATCACGATAATAACCTGCCGTATAACCACGCCGCATCCTTTTTAAAACTTCGTCAGAACCTGATTGAGCGGGCATGTGCAGGTGTTCGCAAACCTTCTCCAGACGGCTTATGGTACGAATAATGTCGCGGGGCATGTCAGCAGGATGGGAAGTTACAAACCTGATCCTGTCGAGTCCGTCTAGGTCATCCAATTCTGAAAGCAGATCCCCCAGCGTGACGTTTCCACTCAAACCCTTCCCGTAAGAGTTTATATTCTGTCCTAATAGGGTCACTTCTTTGCAACCATTCGATATGAGGGCTTGCACCTCTTCTTTTATATCGGCGATTGTCCGACTGATCTCCCGTCCGCGGACGTAGGGCACAATACAATAAGAACAATAATTATCACAGCCCCGCATTACCGTGACAAATGCCTGATAGAAATTTGGCCGATAGGTCACAGCCCTCTTCACGTTAACGATTTGATCCTCATCTACGGCGAGGACGTGCGAGCCATGATTTTTTATTTTTAAGAGCACCTCTGGCAATCGGGAAAACATGCGTGTTCCACAGACCAGATCTACATGAGGCATGCGTTTAAATATTGCCTCGCCGTCTTTTTGTGCCATACATCCAAGGACTCCCACAATAACTTCCGGATGCCTTTTCTTCAGTGTTTTCAGAGCGCCAAGATGGGAATACACCTTGTCTTCCGCATGTTGGCGTACGCTGCAGGTGTTAAATAAGATAACGTCTGCCTCGTCAACCTTGTCAACAATTTTATAACCCTCTTCCTGCAGTAGCCCTAATGAAAGCTCGGCATCGAGCTTATTCATCTGGCAGCCGAAGGTCTCAAAAAAAACGGTCTTGTATGGCTGATCTTTATGAGTAAAATTAGCAGAGTTAATCATAATACGATTTTGAAAATAAACATTTTAGATGCCTGTGAAAGTGACGGAATATCTTGTTTTCCCCTCTAAAAGCTTGTCCTCACGAAAGTGGGGAGAGGGGACATAGGGGTGTGTAATCTGTTCTTAACACACCCCCAACCCCTCTTAATAGAGGGGAGTGTCGCCATCGCTAATTTTGCGACAGACAAGCGTAATTATTTTATGGCTAAATTCTAACCGACGTTGTTGTGTAATCCAAGTATTTTTTGTGCTTTCATCCTAAACTGAAAGCGGATGGCTTTTACATATACATATGCTTGCTTTGCAGAATGTTTTCTACTATACTCTTAGAAGTATTGTAACGCAGAAAGGAGTGTCTCGTTACATGAATAAATTGAAATACGTTATCGCATATACGTTACTGATTATTGTTGACCCGTTAGGGGTGCAAGCATCTACCTTCTTATCCGAAACTCCACCCAATTTTAAAATTGCTTTTATTGCCGATCAAGGACTAGGAAAAAATGCTGAAGCAGTTTTGAAACTTATCAAATCCGAAGGCGCACAGGCAGTATTACATCAGGGAGATTTAGACTATAAAAATAATCCATCTGCCTGGGAAGCACAGATTGACAGAATTCTTGGTGAGGATTTTCCTTATTTTGCATCTATAGGGAACCATGATATAAAGGAATGGTACGGCAAGAACGGTTACCAGGAATATTTAAAGAATCGACTTAACCGACTGGGAATCAAATGGAACGGAGATTTGGGAGTAAAGTCATCGATTAGATATAAGGGCATCTTTATCATTCTCGTTGCACCAGGAGAAGTAGGATACCATCATGATGTTTATATAAGAGACCAGCTTGTCGGGGACAAATCAATTCGGAGAATTTGCAGTTGGCATAAAAATATGCAACTCATGCAACTGGGTGGAAAGAAGGATGATACCGGATGGGGTGTATATGAGGCGGCAAGAAAGGGTGGCGCACTCATCATAACTGCACATGATCATTCGTACGGCCGCACATACCCGTTGAGTAATTTCGTAAATCAAACGATCACCAGCCACTCCAACAGAATTGTTATCACCGAAGGCCGGACTTTTGCATTTCTTTCCGGAACCGGGGGTGCGGGCATACATGAACAGAAGCTGGAAGAACCCTGGTGGGCAAAAGTCTATACAAAAACACAACATGCCACTTATGGCGCTCTTTTCGGCGTCTTTAACGTAGATGGCGTACCGAATAAGGCAATGTTCTATTTCAAAAATATTCATGGCGAAGTGATAGACCATTTTAATGTAACCAGTACTATTCACAATAATCTACTGCACAAAGAAAATCAACAAAGGAAAACACATGAAATACATAGTTAGATTTCTCCTGATGAAAACTACTTTATCCTCCCCTTAGTAATTATCACTTCTTCTTTGATTTCTAAAACAAACTTTTTGTATAATGTCCCAGGAAAAGAAAGCCTATATAAACTCAGTATGTCTATTGCATACTGATTATCTTGAATCAAAATGAATTCAATAACCCCCATTAACAACACTCGCTTAATAGCTATTTGTATCGTAGCATTTACAGGTTCCCTTTTCCTGTTCAACATAGGAAAAAGGGACTTGTGGGCGCCTGATGAACCTCGTTATGCGCAAGTCTCAAAAGAAATGCGGGACACCGGCAACTTCATAGTCCCTCATTTAAACAGCGAACCATATCCTGATAAACCCCCGCTTTTATTCTGGCTCATTAATGTGTTTTCGATTCCCTTTGGAAAGATTACGGCGCTGTCTTCCCGCCTGCCTTCCGCCTTTGCAGGTATCGGCTGCTGTCTGGCGCTATTTTATCTCGGCAAAAGTTTATACCATAATACGCGAATAGCCTTGCTGGCAGCTCTCTTCCTTGCCACCGGTTCAAAGTTCCTGTGGATGGCGCATCGGGTGGCCTTTGACGTCCCCCTCACGTTTTTCATCACGATGGCGATACTCTGTTTTTATAAAGGATACGCAGCACGACATGGCTGCAGCCTAACTACCCCCCCTTGCGAAGTGGGGGAAATAGGGGGGGGAAAAAAACAAGAAAGACGATACTACACCCTCTTTTATATCTTCATGGCGTTGGGAGTGCTTACAAAAGGGCCCATAGGCTTTATCATTCCCTTTTCTATTGTATTAACCTATCTCATCCTGAAAAAGGATATTCGGGTCTTAAAGGAAACTCGTCTCTGGATAGGCGGGGTAATATTTGCCTTCATTGTATTTGCCTGGGTATATCTGGCAAGCGTTTATGGTGGTAAGGACTACGCCTACCAGATACTTTTCAAGCAGAATGTCGGAAGGTTTGCCAGTTCGTTTGCCCATAAACGCCCATTTTATTATTATTTCATAAACTTTCCTGTCAATTTTATACCGTGGAGTATCTTTATCCCGAGTATCGCTATATACCTGTTTTCCAAAAAAGGGCGGACAAAGATACAAAGCATCTCGTTGCCTGTCATCTGGTTTGCCGTTGTTTTCATTTTCTTTTCGATTGTGTCTGGGAAAAGAGATATTTACGTCCTTCCCCTCTATCCCGCTGTCGCCCTGATTACAGCATGGTTTTTAAATGAATTTGTTGAACAATTCCGTGATAAACATTTCAAAAGAATAGGTTACTATCCGTGTTATATCCTGTGCGGAATCACGCTTTCCTTAAGTATTCTTTTGCCGATAGCGGTATACAAACTCTTTCCACAATATACATCCATAACAATTCCATTTGTGGCAATTCTCCTGATAGGTGGTCTTGTAATGTTACGATTCGTAAGGTATGCCAGGATAATTCCTTTTCTCTTTACGATTATTTTTGTTATATTTTTTGTTTTTAATGTCGGCACCTCGAAGGCCATTCCGATTCTGAATCAATACAAATCCGCCAGGGAAATTTGCGACAAGGCCAATTCCATAATGAAACCCGGCGAAAAACTGGCCATGTATAACTTCTTTAGAGATCCTTATCTGTTTTACACCAGGAGAAATCATATAGAGGTCATTCGTAGTTTGAACGATTTAACGCAATTCCTCAGTTCAACCGAACGTGTATTTCTTTTTATACAGGAGAAAGACTTCAAAGGGGTTTCTCAATTACCTGAAATACCCATGTTTGTACTCGAAAAGGATTCGGTAGGTCACCGGGATATCCTTTTTGTTTCAAACAAGGACATGTAATAAATTTTAGCCCATAAATTTATCGTACGATTTAAAAATAAGGAAATCAAATTGCAAAATCACCCAGAAAAACTGACGAAACAGGATATCCCTTTTCTCATTGGCCTATCCTTACTAGGCCTTTTTCTCTTCTTATTTTATACCTGGGCAATGCCTCTCATCGATCCTGACGAGCCTCGTTACGCCTCTACGGCTCGTGATATGGTGCTGAACGGCAACTGGATTGTCCCGTATTTTAACGGCGTTCCGCGTATCAACAAGCCGCCGCTCTTTTACTGGACTATTGCCATTTCCTATAAATTATTTGGGATAAACGAATTCAGCGCACGATTACCCTCCGCCCTGGCAGCCACAGGCACGGTATTAATTACCTATCTATGGGGCAAAAGACTCGAAGACCGCAAAAACGGATTCTGGGCGGGCATGGCATTGATGGCCAGTCCGCTGTTCTTTCTCATCTCCCGATTCTGTATCACCGATATGCTGCTGACTTTTTTTGTTTGTTCAAGCCTTTATCTTTTCTTTATCGAATACATGGAATCCAACAATAGGTGTGAGGGCGGGTTTGAAACCCGCCCCTACAGAAGGTTGTTTCTTTACTTTCTCCTGGCTATGGTCTTCCTGGTGAAAGGTCCTGTAGGAATCTTGCTGTTTATCCTGATTACCTTATGTTTTCTCTTATGGATACGCGACATTCGATATATCAGGAGGTTTTGGTATCTCCCGGGATTCCTGCTGTTCCTGGGAATCATTTGCGCGTGGGGTGTCCCCTTCTGGCTGTCTCTGGGCACAAAACAAATCTCTGCTTTGCTTTCGCAGGAGATGTCAGGTCGCTTTGTCAGCGGGTATGCGCATCCAGAGCCGTTTTACTATTATCTGCCCGTATTTATCATTGGATTTTTCCCCTGGTCGTTGTTTGTATTTATCACTTTTATACATGCCATTAAGCAGAGGAAAAACATGCCTGCAACAGAAAAAAAGCAGGTGTATTTTTTTTGCTCCTGGCTCATCCTAACCTTAGTCTTTTTTTCCATGTCTCATTCGAAATTAATGACCTATGTCCTTCCCCTTTCACCTTCCGTTGCCTTGCTGACTGTTTCGCTTTCCCGATGGGACAGGGAAGGTACCCTGGGAAAAAGATACCTGTGGGCATTATGGCCGGCATTATCCGTTTCCGTAATGCTCCCCATTGCACTGATCTGTACCATGCACAAATGGATACCAGCCAAGTACGGTTTATCCACAATTCATATTGCCATCCCCACTATTATTCTCTTAATTGGGACACTGATGGCATTATTTACTTTCGTAAGCAGCAAATGTTTCTTCCAATTAAAGAAAGTTTTTTGTTTTACCAATTGTATATTTCTTGTTATCACTATAACCTATTCGGCAAAATACCTGGGGACTTTCCGGTCTACAAAGGATATCGTGAAAAAATGCCTTTCAGACAAAGGAGAGAATTATGTGCTCTTCAGTTATGCCAGAACTGTGCCGAGTCTCGTGTTTTATAGCGGTAAAAATATACTGCAAATAGAAGACTATACCCGCTGGAAAACGATCATTCCCAATCCAGAAACATCCGCCTATGTCGTTATGAGTTTAAACGATTATCAGAAAAAACAGGATTGGATTCAAAAAAGGAAACTCCATGCCGTATGCCATAATAACGCCCATGTTATATTAAAGAAAGAAAATGAATGACCATTTCCAATCCTTAAAATAATTCTTCGTTAAACCAAAACATCCCTTTGCGCGCTTTTTGTGACCAAAGGCCCTGAAAAGTCTATGAATAAACCATTTCTCATATCTCTTATTCTGTTCTTCGCAGGTCAATTATTTTTCACACCATTACAAAACGCTTATACTCCATCTTCAGAAGATACTCCCGAACAGACAGCCGCAGCAACCGTCAATTTAAACCAAGTTAATGATGTCTCTACAACCTACAAAGACGTTTTTGATCAGTTTGGCGATAATGCAGAACGATTCTACCAGCAATACAGTGCCTTCGCCCTGGAATTTCTGAAAGAGTACAAAATTGAAGGTCTTGCCCTCCTGGAAAAACACGGTAGAGAAATGGCGAACTTGTACCCACTTCTGGATTATCGGGATATCTTTCACCTGTACGGTAACCCGGATAATAACATAAACAATCTCAACATATTCTCACCCGAAACTCTTTCGCAATTTTACAAAACCTTTGGAGATGAAGGTGTCAAATATATCGCTAATAATCCGGAGAACTTCTTCCTTATCAGCGAAGATAAAGAGAAGGGTGTCGAGTTAATGAACCTTGCCAATGAAAAGGGAGACATCGTCTTTCCCCTTGTACGCAAACACGGGATTGCCTTTGCAAGACTTTACGACAAAGATGTATTGAACATTGTTATTAAATTCCAGGAGGACGGGCTTCTGGCCATTAAGGAATTTGGAGAAAAGGCAAAGGTTCTATTCAACCTTTTCATCGACGACGATACCTTTTACCACGTGATTAAGACATACGGACATAAACAAACCATTCCCATCATTTACCTGTTTTATGACAACGAAGATTTTAACAGTCAGGTCTATGACTACCTGAAGAAAACAAAGGTCTATGAATGGGTTTCCAATTGGTGGTATGGCACGGACACCTCTGCTCCAAACACCCAGAACGATGCCATTATAAGACGCGAAAATGCCCAGAGGGCGGTCAATCTCATTTTCGAATTGGGAAATGATTTTCTGGATAGATTTGAAATCCTCGATATCAATAATGTTAAGGAAGAATCTATTACTAACATTACGAATAAATTAAGGAACTTCTTTATTTCTGATGTGGAGAAGGTCAGCCGCAAAAGAATCCGACAGGAAGATATTACCTTCCAGGACAAACTTTTTGCCGGACTGGATATCCTCGGATTTGTTCCCATCGGCGGTGGCATCTCAAAGGGAGCAAAGTTCGCTGCAAAAGGGGCGCGGTTTGCCAGGACAACGAAGGGATTTAAAGGACTCATCAATCTGACGGAAGACCTCGTTAAAACATACGGGGACGATGTCATTCAATTTGTGGCAAAATACGGCGATGACGGCATCAAGACATTAAAGGCAACTGACGGCAGAATCCTCAAAATCTCACAGCAATATGGGGATGATGCGGTTCGGTATGTTTCTAAATACGGTGCGGATGCGGGGACTGCAATTGAAAAATACGGCAACGACGTACTATCCCTGGCGCGTCAATATGGCGATGACGTTGTCAAATACACCGCGCTTTACGGCGATGACGGACTTCGGATCATTCAGAAGCATGGGAAGGACGTTGTGCTTTTGAGTTCAGTTTATGGTGATAATGTTATCAAAATGGCTGCACTCCATGGTGATGATGTTATATCGTATGCTTCTAAGTATGGCTCAAGCGGCATTAAAGTCATTGAAAAATATGGAGACAATGTTGTTCGGCTGGCAAAAAGGCACGGAGACGATGTCATTAAGTACGTCGGCATGTACGGTGATGATGGTCTCAAGCTTGCCAGAAAAGGAAAAGCCGGTCTATTTATCATGCGCTTTATGCCGCCAAAAGCATTTGCAAAGTGTGCAAAGTTTGCAAAATACGGCTTGTTTACATCCATTTTTCTCATCATTGCAACCCATCCCATCGCATTCTTATCCGGCCTGATACATGCGCTTGCGTGGCTGTTTGGCGCCAGCCCTATAGTCATAGCAATCATTCTCGGCCTTGCAGCGACCTTCTTCATCATACGATTTCTGAGAAAATTTAAATGGTTTTTTATGCCATTTTTGGTATGTTTTAGAGTACTGAAAAGGTTTTTATAAAAAATAGAAACAAAAAATTTTCCTTCCAAAAATGTCCAATTACGTTACAAAAATCTTCCATAAAATATGGGGTGGATTTGCGATACCGCACAAACCAATCCGTTTCAGATGGATTGATTTTCTGCTTGTTTTAGGCATTGCCGGTCTTTTTTACGGCCCGCTATGGAGAGCTCTTTGCCTACAGCGAAGATACCGGATACATCACTTTTGAGTAGAATTACACGTCAAATTATGATAATTTATCCGTCTTGTATTTAATTCACAAAGAGTCAATATAAGGTAAAACTATTTATCGTTGATTTATATCCTGCATACACAAATTACCCTATCATAAAATAATATTATGCCATTACAAATTATATTGTTCATCGCAGGTCTTTCAGGGCTTTATTTTGGGGCCGAATGGCTCGTAAAGGGGGCTTCCAGGTTCGCCGGCTCTTTCAACATTAAACCTGTCGTTATAGGACTCACGATCGTAGCATTTGGAACCTCAACACCTGAACTTGTTACCAGCGTTATTGCCGGTATCAAACACTCAAGCGATATTGCAATGGGAAATGTCATTGGAAGCAACATCGCCAATATCGGTCTTATACTAGGACTGTCGTCCATCGTTCAACCCCTGAAAATCGACATGAAACTTATTTATCGTGAGATGCCGATTATGGTGGGTATTTCCATGCTTTTATACTTTATGGGATGGAATGGCGCTCTGAGCCGCCTGGAAGGGGGCGTTCTTCTTATCGGTATTCTGTCTTACACCTGCTATGTATATCGGGTGGCATTAAAGGAATCCAAAACAATTGAACAGGAATATGAGGAATTTGAGGAGTTTGTATCAGCACGGGATCAAAATATCTTAAAGGATATATTATTAATCGTAATTGGTCTTGCGGCGCTTATCGGAGGCGCACACCTGCTGGTTCATTCGGCCATATATTTCGCAAGAGTCCTGGGAATCAGCGAGCTTGTTATAGGGCTTACCGTTATTGCTGTGGGTACTTCCCTCCCTGAACTCGCTACTTCAATGGTTGCCGCTATCCGTAAGGAATCCGATATCAGCGTGGGTAATGTGCTTGGCAGCAATATCTTTAACATCCTTGCCGTCCTTGGTATTGCCGCAATAATTCAACCCTTGCGAGTTAATAGCGCTTCTCTCTGTGTCGATATGCCCGTCATGCTCTTTTTCAGCATATTCCTCATTCCCATAATTACCTGGAAATTCGTCCTTACCCGTGGGCAGGGAGCGCTCTTATTGATCTGGTACGGTGCCTATGTATTCTGGTTATTCAAATAATTTTATTATCTGTAGACGTCAATCTCAAATTTAAACGGGGATTGCAGCCCGCCTACAATTACCTCATTTTTTTGCTTGTTAAGAAGCATAGGCGTAGTGTCACCACTGATCCTGTTTCCATTCACAATGGTGCCCAAAGTACTCCCGCGATCTGTTACATACACGTTATTATTAACGAGGTTAATCAAAAAATGATTACGGGAAACATTGTAGGGCGGGTCGTCTTCGAGGTAAAGATCATTCGAAGACAAGATATCGGTGGTATGATGGCTCCTGCGACCGATTTTGAAGGGAAATTTATTAATTGTCACTATTTTATTATCAAGGCCGTCTTTTGCCAGCTCCGATATACCCAAAAGCGTGATCCTGGTAACTGATTTCCCTTCGGATGACCGAGAAGATATATTTGATGGCTCTTGTTCCTTTTGTGGCGCTGTCCTGGTTGTTACAGCCTGATCTCTGTAATGCAGCATCTCATTCATAGTCCTCAAACGCTCAAACAACGCCTTGAAGAAGGGAATTAATGAAGCCGGATCTTTTAAAAATAATTCATTAAACTTCTCGTGATTTATAGCCTTCATGTGAACCTCGTCCAGCGCTGTAACCGTTGCGCTACGGGGCTTATCCTCGATCAGTCCCATTTCACCAAATATATCACCGTCTTTTAAAATGGCCAACACTACCTTTTGCTTCCCTTCGCCTTTTGAAATTTCCACCTGGCCGGTCTTTATGATATAGGCGTTGTCACTCACGTCTCCTTCTTTGAATATCACTTCCCCTTTCTTACAGACCAGTTCTATTTCCATTTTTCTCCACCTTTCTGTATTACCTCCAAACCTGCCAAGGCAACCTGCTCTGGCTTTATCTGTGTCATACATCGATGATCTTTCGGACATACCTTGAGATGACAAGCAAGACAATCGACATCAGCCCGGATTACCTGCCCTATCTCTGACGGAGACTCAGTATATCGGGGATCATTTGGTCCCATCAATGTCACCACAGGTCGTTTAAAGGCAATGGCAATATGCCTGGGACCGGAATCTACGGTTATCAATAAGTCGCATCGTTTTATCAACGCCTTAAGGACATCAAGAGAGATGACCTGATTTGCCAGATTTATCAGCCGTGATTTTGCCGCCCGCTCAATATCTCTGGCTAATGGTATTTCATGGGGAGCGCAGACAATGGCTATATTACAAGCCAATTGTTGATGTATAAGGTCTGCCGTCCGGGCAAACCCTTCAGCAGTCCAGCATTTTGAAGAACCGTATGCAGCCCCAGGATTCAACAAAATAAGAGGACGACCGTTGAGATTACAATCCTTAAATATTTCATCCACACGCCGCTGACTCTCTTTGTCAATAAATAATTCCAATTCTTTCGAATGTACTTCACATCCCATCTCTGTACACAAACGCAGATAATAATCCCCCATATAGGTCGGGCGAAAGCGTCCATTTTCATATAACCGATCTACGCCATCAGTAAGCAACCACGAGCGTGCATCCCTTTTATAGCCAACGCGCCGTTTCACACCACTCAGCCAGAATACAAGAGCCGAACTAAAGGAATTGGGAAATAGAAATCCAAGATCGTATTTTCTAAATCGTATCTGTTTCACAAGAGAAAAGACTTGCGTACTTTTAGCGTAGTGATTATTTGAATCCAAAACAAGTATTTCATTAAACCATGGAGCGCCTTCCATAAGCTTCTGGACGTACGATTTTAGGGCGATGGTAATTTTTGCCCCGGAAAAGTTTTCCCTGATACAACGGAAGGCAGGCGTGGCCATAACAACGTCACCTACCCAATTGGGTGAGCGGATAATGATGCTATTTATATTCGTGGGTTTTATCAATGAAGCCTCGGTCGAATTAAAAGTAAAAGTATCAAAATTCGAATTTGATTCTACCGTAACACTTTATCTGTTGTCAAGGTAAGTATCGCCCTTAGGGATCGCCAATAAATAACATGAACAACTTCATGTTGCTGTGCCATCAGGGCTAAAGCCCTAGTATGACGTGTACCCACTAACCCCAGCCTTAAGGCTGGGGTTAGTGCCTGTACTGAGCCTGTCGAAGTAACGGCCTTATCTGAACTTGTCCTCGTAAAACTTGTCCTCGTGAAAACGGGAAACGAGGATTGGGCTTTAGCCCTGACAGTGCCCAATCTTCAAAATATCGGACAACAAACTTGTTCAGATTATTTATTGTCAATCCGTTACCATAGTTGCCTTTACTACTTTTTCTATTGACAGTGGGTTTCTTCACTAATATTATTAACCATGAAAACTCATGTATTGATCATTTATAAAAGAAACACGAGACACCATATGCCGCTTTACGAAATTATATCCCTCATAGGTTTTATTCTGGGTACGACCCTGCACATAGTCCTTTCAATCCTGATTGTGCAGCGAAAACACAAAACGAGGAGCGAACTCGTATTCCTCTTCCTCGTTATCAGCGTTGCCATGTGGCACTTTGGAAACACCGTGTCTCTGTTCAGTTTTATCCTGTTTGGTCGAAAAATCCAGTTTGTAGACCTTGTTGCCGATGCGATTTCGTATGGAGGAATTGGTTTTATGCCCAGCCTGCTGCTCCACACGGCAGTTCTATTTCTTTTTGAAAGCAAACCTCAGATTAAAAGATTTTTGCAGCAACTCATTATCGTCGCTATCTACCTCCCTGTCTTCCCCTTTTCGGTAATCATAAAAAATTTTGTCCTTTCGGAAGATACCCATTTGGGAATAAGCGCAACGCCTTATATCAAACCTTTTGTAGTATGGCTGATAACCTCGCTCTTTATCGCAGCAGCCATTTCCCGATGGCTTGCAAGAACTGTGGAAGAAAAGGAAGAAAGAAAATTCCATCTGGCCATTTACTGGGTGGTAATTTCTATCGCTGCCTTGATAGGCTTTACCTTTCTCCTGGAAGGAAATAAGATTACCTTCGTTGGCGATTACCTTGTATTAGTCTCCATGTTGTCCTCAATCTTCCCCAGTGTTATTTTCTCCTATTATGTTTACCGGTATAATTACATGGAGTTTGTGCTCCGCCGGAGCGTCTTTTATTCATTCCTTACCCTTATCTTGATTTGTCTCTATTATTTCGGAATCAAAAAATTGGCAAAATCCCTCGAACATCACTACTTTGTAAATTCAAAGATACTGGAATCTGTCTTTGTCATAAGCCTTGTGTTCTGGTTTCCCACGCTTAGGGAAAGAATACAGAGACTTTTCAGAAAACTGATATTTTTCCGCACCGGGGACAGTGAATATTTACTCAACGAATTGAGCCACGTTATTAGCACAGACCCTCTCGTTAACTTCACGAAACTGCTCGAATATGTGGTAGAATCTGTCAAAAAAGCCACAGCCATTAAATCCACCAGCCTCCTCCTTTTCAAGCCTGTCCCTTTCTCCGAAAAGGGAAGCGAACGGGTTCAAATTATCGGTGATAAAAAATACGAACCCATAACCCAGCAAAATATACAGCATATTATCCGGTTCTTTGCCAATGGGGAGTTTGTTGTGCTAAACCGACACGAGGTAAAGGATGTATCTGTCATCAACGAAATGAGATTGCTTGACGCCCTCTTCATATTTCCGATATTTGTCAACCGTAAACTCACCGGCATTTTAAGCCTCGGACGCGCCAGGAGAGGTCTGCCGATCGCCTCTGACAATCTTGACCAACTCATGATCGTCGCGAACGAAATTGGGTCAGCAGTCGAAAAATCAAAGATTATCGAGGAAAAGCTCCAGCTAGAAAGAAAGATGTATGAAAACGAAAAACTATCCAGTCTTGGACGCCTCTCCACAAGCGTTGCACATGAGGTAAAAAATCCATTGAGTTCTATAAAAACTATCGTGCAGGTTATGCGTGAAGATTTAAGGAAAAACGATCCGTTACAGGAAGACCTGGCCATTATTGTGAATGAAATCGACCGACTGACCAAGGTTGTCAATCAATTGTTACAATTTGCAAAGCCAAGCAGTGAAGTGAAAACCAATGTCAAGATTGGAGAGGTCATTCATTCGACGCTGGTCGTACTCAATCACGAAGCAAAACAAAACAACATCGTAACCCATTGCCAAATTCCCAATGACTTACCGGCACTCGCTACTGACGAAGGCGCCATGAAAGAGGTATTTTTTAATTTGCTCCATAATGCCATCCAGGCAATGCCCACTGGCGGAAAGATATCTATTGACGCTCATTGCTTGCCTAATAACCACGCAATTCAGGTTACCATTGCCGATACAGGCCCGGGTATTCCACAGGAATCATCCCAAAAAATATTCGAGCCATTTTATACAACCAAGCAAACAGGTACGGGGTTGGGGCTCTCTATCGTGAAGAAGAAACTGGAAGACATGGATGCTACCATTCACGTCGAGAGTAACGGAAACGGTGCATCATTCGTCATAAACTTTCCTTTAAACGAACCTGTATTAATGCCAACCTGAAAAACGTATAAATTTCCGTTTTGGACACAGATGCACACAAATTATCAGAATCTTAAATCTCAAATCTTAAATTAAACTATGCCCAAACCATCAATATTAATCGTAGATGACGAAAAAGCTGCCCGTTACGGGATGAAGAAGCTACTTGAAAAGGATAATTACGTCGTATTTGAGGCAAAAGACGGCACCGATGCAATGCAAATCTTAAAGACACAGCATCCTGCATTGGTATTTTTAGATATCAACATGCCCCATCTCGATGGTATGAAAACCATGGAGATGATCAATGCCATGAAAAATCCACCCCTGGTGGTCATTGTCACAGCATACGGCTCTGAGAAGATTGCCGTTGAAGCTATGAAAAAGGGGGCTTACGATTATATTGCAAAACCATACGAAATAGACGAGCTTCGGATAATTGCCAAAAACGCCTTTGAAAAAATCTCTCTCCAGGAAGAAAACGCCAGGCTTCGGTTGGAAATTGGCCGTCTGGAAGGTCTGGGTGAGATCATCGGCCAAAGTGAGGTGATAAAAGAGGTCTTTGACAGGATCGAAAAAGTCGGCACAACTGATGTTACCGTGCTCATCGAGGGTGAAAGCGGCAGCGGCAAGGAGCTTGTGGCCAGGGAAATCCATAAGCGCAGTAAACGCCGGAATGAACCGCTTATTATCATGAATTGCGCCGCCGTGCCGGAGACGTTGATTGAAAGCGAACTTTTTGGACATGAAAAGGGCGCATTCACGGGCGCAGCAGAAAGACGCTCAGGTAAGTTCGAGCTGGCCAATAAGGGAACGATATTCCTGGATGAAATCGGTGATATGAGTATCAGCACACAATCAAAACTTTTACGGGTGCTGCAGGAACAAAAATTTGAACGTCTGGGCGGCGCCGAAACCCTTGCAGTAGACGTACGGATCATCAGCGCCACCCACCGTGACCTTGAAGAAGAAATTGAGGAAGGTCGTTTCCGGGAAGACTTGTACTACAGGATCAAGGTGGTAAATATAAAGATACCTCCCCTGAGACATCGGAGAGAAGATATTCCCTTATTAGTGAATCGTTTTATCCAACACTTCTCTGAAAAACATCAAAAAAACATCGTCTCCATCTCAAATGAGGCAATGAAGATTTTAATCTCGTATAACTGGCCAGGAAACGTTCGACAACTCAAAAACATTGTTGAGAGCGCCGTGGTGCTTGCTAATAAGGAAATCCTTGATACAACAGACCTGCCGGAAGAAATAAAACATCCGGAGAATACTGCAGTAACGGTAAAAAATATTGATTACAATCTGTCATTCCGGGATGCAAAGAAGATGCTTATAGAAAATTTTGAACGTGATTTTATAAAAAGGAAGCTGGAAGAATTTTCGGGGAATATCAGCCGCACTGCCGAGGCGCTGGATATGCACCGTCAGAACCTCCAGCAAAAGATACGCGACCTACGGATAACTAAGTAAAGTTATTTTTCTTGTTTAAAATCCCACAAATAAAAAAGGGAAGGATTTCTCCTTCCCTTTTTTAATTCTAAAAAACCGTATGGTTCTATTTTACACTTTTTAACGACTTCTCCATTCTGGAGATAAGCATGCTTACCTCGGCAAGATTTATCTTTGGCGATGTAACCCTTTCACGCAACAATGCAAAGGTCTTGTCCAATTCCTGTGATGCCGGCCCCAAGTCCCAATTTTGCTGAGACGCTGGCTCCGTTGCGCCCTTGCCCGGTGTGATTAACGACGTGTCAGGAGACGCAGAACCGCCGCCTTTTATGTTTGCCAGTTCCTTCTCCAAAGCCTCTTTAGCCTTCTGGAGGTCTGCAATTGCCTTTTGCTTTTCTGCAAGTTCCTGATCAGCAATCTTCTTTGCCTCTGTATAATAAATGAGCTGATTTTTTATCTCGCTCTGGCTTCTCTTCATATCGGCAACCTGTAATTCGAAGTTTTCTGAAGCCTTTTTGCCCTCACCTTCAACGGCAGCAATTTGTTCTGCTAATTTACTTTTCTCACTCTCTAATGCATTAATTTTGTTTTGCTGTTCCTGGATGGTAGTTTGCAACCCCCCAATTTGAACGCCCACAGCCACCTTGATGGCGCCGAATGTATCAACTTCCTTCTGTAATTCAGCCGCCTTTGCCGATAAACCATCTTTTTCTGAGGCACAAGCCGCGAATTTATCCTCAACTTCTTTCTTTGCAACCTCTGTCTTATCCAAGTTCTCCATGAGTTCAGGTACTTTTAACACCTCTTTGCGTCCGGCGCCAAGTTGCCTTTCAAGGGCATGTACCCGTTCCTTCTGTAATCTGTATTTTTCGGTAACCGATACTGCAAAACCGACACACAGCAGTCCAAAAAGACCTACCAGCACTACCATAACTGCCTTTGCTTTCATATTACAACTAGCCATTGGATACCCCCTTTTTGTATACCTTAACAAAGTTTTTGATATTGTATGTGATTATTAAGAATACTCAATGATTATTTTAGTAAAATGCGATAAGTGAGGATAATAGCAAAATACAAATTAAGTTTCAAGTAAAATTGTTATCAAATTGAGCTTGATTTTCTGAACGATATATTATCATAATATTTAAGGAAAAGAAAATCGGTCTATAATTGTTAAACGAAAAATTTCTCTATGAGTAATAGTAATTTTGTCCACCTTCACGTCCACAGCGAATACAGTCTTCTTGACGGCGCTTGCAAAATCAGCGATCTCGTGGATAAGGCTGTCCAGCTTAAGATGTCAGCCCTTGCCCTGACAGATCATGGAAACATGTTTGGCGCTATAGAATTTTACGAAGCGGCAAAATCCAGGGGGATAAAACCCATTTTGGGTTACGAGGCGTATGTGGCACAACGCAGTCGTTTCGATAAAGAATCTAAAAATGGGAAAGAAACGCTCGGTCATATCACCCTCCTTGCAGAAAATAATGAAGGGTATCGCAATCTTTTGAAACTGACCACATCTGCATATTTAGAAGGTTTTTACTATAAACCGCGCATCGACAAGGCCCTTCTCAAAACCCTTTCCGGAGGGATCATATGCCTGAGTGGTTGCATGACCTCTGAAATCAATCGGTATTTAACAAATAACCGGCACGAAGAGGCATTAAGCATCGCAAAGGAGTACAGGGATATCTTTGGTCCAGACCATTTTTACTTAGAAATCCAGAATAACAAGCTCGAACAACAGGCAGGTCTGGTATCAGGGGCAGCCGAAATAGGGAAGAAATTAGGCATTCCCCTCGTTGCAACGAATGACATCCATTATATGAATATGGATGATGCGACGGCGCACGACGCTCTCCTGTGTATTAATACAGGAAAACACCTGTCTGATATCCAACGATTAAAATTTGGAAGCAATGAGTTCTATTTTAAAAATCCCCAGGAAATGCACGCTATTTTCCAAAATCTGCCAGAGGCCATTGAAAACACGGTAAAAATTGCCGACCGATGCTCTGTGGAAATGACCTTTGGGAAACTGCACTTACCAAAATTCACACCTCCTCAGGGCATGACCAACAGCGCATACCTGAGAAAGCTCTGCGATGAGGGTGCAATTCAAAAATATGGCTCCATTACGCAGAATATCCGTGAACGGCTTGACTATGAGTTGAAAGTTATTGAAAGCACCGGCTTTGTGGATTATTTTCTGATCGTCTGGGATTTTATCCATTTCGCTATTGAGCAGCGCATCCCCGCCACCGGGCGCGGCTCCGGAGCAGGCAGCCTGGTTGCTTACGTATTAAATATTACAAACATCGACCCCCTCGAAAACGATTTATTGTTTGAAAGATTCCTGAATGCAGAAAGAATCTCCATGCCCGATCTGGATATTGACTTCTGTGCGGAAGGCCGAGAAAAGGTTATCCAGTACGTCAGGAAAAAATACGGAGGGGACAGCAATGTCGCCCAGATTATTACCTTTGGGACTATGAAGGCAAAGGCCGTCATCCGTGATGTAGGCCGGGTGATGAATATCCCGCTCTCTGAAGTCGACAAAGTGGCTAAACTTATCCCCAATACAATCAATATCACCTTGAAACAGGCCTTAGAACAGGAACCTGCGTTAAAGGCGCTGTATGATAACGAAAAACATATCCATGAACTGTTTGACATTTCCAAAAAGTTAGAGGGATTATGCCGCCATGCGTCGGTGCATGCAGCCGGGATTGTAATTTCAGATGAGCCGCTCACGGAATACGTCCCCCTGGCTAAAAGCGGAGACGTGGTCACGACGCAATTCTATGATGAGATATTGGTAGATAAGATCGGGCTGTTAAAGGCTGATTTCCTTGGTGTCCGGAAGCTAACCGTTCTAGACAAGGCGCTCAAATTGATTCGTGAAACCACAGGAAAAGACATTGACCTTACGAAAATCCCCATGGATGATAAAAAGACTTATGAACTGTTGTCGCGCGGAGATGTGAAGGGCGTCTTCCAGGTAGAAACCAGCCGTGGGTTCAAGGAATTGTTGAAAAAGCTAAAACCCGATAAATTTGCAGACATTTTACCGCTCGTGGCCTTGTACAGACCGGGTCCCCTGCAGAGCGGGATGGTGGACTCCTTTATTAATAGAAAACACGGAAGGGAAGAAGTAACCTACCTCCATCCTTCTCTCGAACCTATACTGAAAGAAACATACGGGGTAATCTTATATCAGGAACAGGTCATGCGTATCGCCAACCGTCTGGCAGGATTTACCCTGAACCAGGCCGACAACCTCCGCAAGGCAATGGGAAAGAAGAAGCCGGAGATCATGGCGAAATTCAAAGACCAGTTTATAAGCGGCTCTGTGGCAAACGGCATCCCCAAAGAAACCGCCCAAAGTATCTTTGAGTTGATGGAATACTTTGCCGGCTATGGATTTAACAAGTCCCACTCCGCTGCGTATGCCGTAATTACTTACCAAACAGCCTATCTGAAGACAAATTACCCCGTCCAGTACATGGTTGCACAAATGAGCTGTGAAAAAGAAAATACGGATAAGATCGTGGAATACATTGAGGATTGCCGTCACATGGGTATCGAGGTCATTCCGCCCAATATTAATGAAAGTTACAACGACTTTACCATTGCAGATGGAAACAAGATACGGTTTGGACTTGGAGCCATAAAGAATGTCGGCGATAAGGCCATCGAGTCCATACTCCAGGCCAGAGGCACCGGGGAGCGATTCACCTCGATTCTGGATGTATGCAAACGGGTAGATATGCGCGTCGTCAATAAACAGGTAATTGAGAGCCTGATCAAATCAGGAAGCTTTGACTCGCTTCACGATAATCGCGCACGGCTCCTTGCGGGACTCGATACGGCCATGCAGATGGGCAGCATCGCAAATAAGGACAGGCGCACAGGCCAGAAATCCCTATTTGACATAGGCAGTGAAATGGACACGATCGGGAAAGGGGACTTTGGGACAGATATCGATGTGAACCAATGGTCTGAAAAGGAAATGCGTCAGGCAGAAAAGGAAAGCCTGGGTTTCTATTTTAGTTCACACCCCTTGACTGCCTATAAGGAAAAGATTAAACAGTTATCCACAGTATCTTCTGCAGAAATCTCTGAACGTGCTGAAGGGGAGGAGGTGGTTATCGGCGGGATTATCACCAACCTCAGGCAGAGCACCACCAAACGGGGCGACCCTATGCTGTATATTACCCTCGAAGACATGAAAGGCGCGGCCGAATGTCTTGCCTTTAGTAAGGAAATAAAGGCGTATCAGCCATTTCTGAACGTGGACGAGATTGTTTTTGTAAAGGGACAGGTAGGCTTCCAGAGTACCGTCCCCACTTTACGGATAAAAGAGATTATTGCTGAGAAGGATGCCCTGAAACGTTTGACCAAATGCATCACCATCAGGTTCGATGCCGCTCAATTCGACGAGACAAAATTAACACAACTCAAGGACATCATAAAGAAGCACTGCGGCACATGCCCCCTTTTCTTTGAGATAAACACACCAGATCAGGGTAGTGTCCAAATCAGGACTTCCAGTCAGTATTTTGTGTCAGTATCGGATGCTTTTTTATCTAGTATACGAGAACTCTTCGGCCCGGAGTCCTGCAAAATTAACCAATCAGAACTGCTTGCGATAGTTTAAAAGGTTCTCATTGGTTGTACGTAATGTTTTCTTCAGTTTTACAGAATAAGAGTAAATTTTATCTGAAAATATCAACTCAAATATCCGTTGACAAGGATGTATGGAAGATGCACAATAACGCGTATTGATTATCCATATCGAAGAAGGAAATTGTAAAGAAAGAGGCAAACAGTGCGCATAAGCGATATTCCCGAAATCACCAAATTAAGCACGCCGGAAAAAATACTGTTAGTTGAGGAACTGTGGGACAGTATAACTTCGGATGAATCTGTAGTGCCTGTGCCTCATAGCCATATGGAGGAATTGGATAAAAGACTCAAAAAATATGAATCTGCTCCGGGAAACCTTTTATCTCTTGAGGAACTTCGAACAAGAATAGAAAAAAGAAAATGACATACACCTTCTTAAAATGATATATCTTGACAAAAAGCACTGTATATATTAAAAATAAAGCCATGTAAAGATTAACATGCCACATTCAAATATGAGGTTGGAAAATTATGCCTAAAGTAATAGATGCTATTTTTGAAAACGGTGTATTTAAACCATTGGAAAAAATTGATCTTAAAGAGCACAAAAAAGTTACCATAATCGTTACGCACGAAATCGAACCGCAGCAAAAAGAATGTACCCTTGATGGTGTTATAGATATTGCAAACGATTGTTCTGATACGGATCTTTCCGTCAATCATGATAAGTATCTGTACGGCAGGATTATTGATTGAAGGTTTTTGTAGACACCAGCGCATTTTGTG
>Ga0233425_10003472_pt1 | contig 28477 bp, 22 predicted proteins | sample Watercolumn_Towu_2_FD_181712 | JGI IMG/M metagenome (GOLD analysis project Ga0233425, IMG submission 181712) | Freshwater microbial communities from Lake Towuti, South Sulawesi, Indonesia - Watercolumn_Towuti2014_140_MG | ecosystem: Environmental > Aquatic > Freshwater > Lake | place...
CGGACTCAAAATCTACGCTGATCTGGCGGTAACCGGACCCATGGTTCAGAGTGAATAACTCATGAAAAATCCCTTGACGGACCATCTCAGATGTCTCTCCCGTCCGACGGGAGAGGGAGAATCGTTCACCGCGTCTTGCCGTGGCGGTCGCTCTGGATTGCCCGGCCGCTTTTCCACTGAATGGCGAGGCGGTGTTGAGGGGAGAACGGCGTCTGTGGTTCACCCGACGTCCGTGCGCGGTTCCCTCCTCGGGGGAGGGTTAGGGCTTGGCCCGCCGTAGTCCGGCACCGATCGGTCGCGGTTGCACCTCCTTCCGCCTGCCCCACGCTGGCTGGACGAAGGCGGCTGGGGGCGAGCCTCCTGAAGCGAAGCTTCACTTCTCCTAAGAATGACAGCGCCACGCCACCCGCGAGCGATGCTCACTCCTTCCGGCCGCGCTGCAACTCGGCCAGTTTCGCCTTGGCCTGACCACTATCAATCGCCTCCGCGGCGAGGTCCCAGCCCGCCGTGACCGAGGTCGCAGCGCCAGCGACAAACAGCGCCGCACCGGCTGTCAGGAGCACCGCATCGCGTTTGGGGCCGCGTTCCTCGCCGCACAAGACCCGGCGGGCGATAGCCGCATTGGTCTGGCGGTCGCCGCCCAGCAGGTCGGCCAGCGTGGCGGGCTGCAGCGGAAGGCTCAGCAGCGAGAGGTGCGACACGCTGAAGCCGTGGTCCTGGTAAAACTCGGCGACGGTCGTCTCGCCGAGGGTCGAGAGTTCATCGATGCAGACCGGGTCCGCGGCGGGGACTCCGGGGTCCCCGCAGTGGGTTCCGTGCCCGCGCGGGCTCGAGCCGATGAGGCCGCAAACGACCATGCCGCGCTTGATGCCGAGCCGTTGAAGCGCGCTGGCGACCGGCACGCAGAACTCGGGACGCGGCACGCCGACGACCTGCGTCGTGGGCCGGGCCGGATTGAGGAGCGGACCGAGGATGTTGAACAGCGTGCGTTGCCCGCGCTCGGCGCAGAGCCGGCGCGCCGGACCGATGTGCTTGAACGCCGGATGATACTGCGGGGCCAGAAAGAAAGCGAACCGCCGATCCCGAAGCCAAGCGGCCGCCTCCTCGGGACGCAGGTCGATCGGGATACCGAGGGCCTCGAGCACATCGGCGCTCCCGGTTTGGGAGGTAACGGCGCGGTTGCCGTGTTTCGCGACCGTGACACCCGCCGCCGACGCCAGGATCGCCGCCGTGGTCGAGATGTTGAAAGTGCCGACGCGGTCGCCGCCTGTGCCGACTACATCCAAGGTGACGCGGGCACGCGTCTCGGCGTCAAGCGGTGGCACGATCGCCTTTTCCCGCAGCGCGCGCGCGAAAGCCGTGACCTCTTCGACGGTCTCGCCCTTGCGCGCCAGCGCCGTGAGGAACGCGGCCTTGGGCTCCGCTCCCAGCGCCTCGTCGGTCAGGCATGCTACGGCCTCCGCCACCTGGTCGGCGGACAGGGCCTCACGCCGTTCCAACTGGCTGGTGAGCAGATCGAGCACGCGCCAACGATACAATCTCGCCACCAAAATCCAAGGCGCAAAGTCGGCCTCGGCGACTGCGTTAAGAGAACCGGAGGATGCGGACGCTTGGCGCGGCGAGTGCCTACGAGGTCTTCGCGAGCCTCGCCACGTAGGCGCCATCGACGCCATCGGCGAACGGCAGCAGCTCGCGTTCCAGCTCGAACCGGATCTCAGGATGGCGCGACAGGAAAGAGCTGACCAGGGCCTGGTTCTCCTCGGGCTCGAGGCTGCACGTGCTATAGACCAGAGTGCCTCCGGGGCGGAGCCGCGAGGCGGCTTGCTCGAGGAGGGCGGTCTGGGTGCCCACGAGGCGCGCGAGTTCCTCTGGGCGGAGGCGCCAGCGCAGGTCAACCCGCCGGCGCAGCACGCCGGTGTTCGAGCAAGGCGCGTCCACCAGCGCTTTCGAAAAACCAGCGCCCTCCGCAGGGCGCCCGGTCGCCGGCTGCGGGCTGGACACGCGCACGCAGGTAACCCCAAGCCGGGAGCAGTTTTCCTCGAGGAGTTGCCGGCGGGCTGGAGACGCGTCCTCGGCGGCGATGTCACCCTGGTTTTGCATGAGCTGGGCCATCCACGTGGTCTTGCCCCCCGGAGCGGCGCAAAGGTCCAGCACATGGTCGCCAGGCTGCGGCCCGAGCATGGCGACCGCCAGGAGCGTGCTGGGGTCCTGGACGTAGAACCATCCGGCCTGAAGGCTGCCAAGGCCCGTTAAGGGGGGATGCGCCTTAAGCTCGAAGACCAGATTCTCCGGGACCCAATCCCAGCGGCCAAAGTCGTAGTCCACCCCCTCTTGCCGCCAGCGCTCGAGGAGTTGGCCGGGGTCGGTCCGGAGGGTGTTGACCCGGGCGTAAGTCTTGGGCGGCAGGTTGTTCCAGTCCAGCAAGCGGGCGGCGCGGGAAGCGTCCCATCGGGCGGTCCACCGCTGGACGCACCAAGCCGGGTGCGAATGGCCAGTCGGGGGGTCCTCGGTCCTGAGGCGCTGGAGCAGCTCCCGAGCGGTTGCCTTTTCCCGGCCGTAGCCGCGCAGCACGGCGTTGAGGAAACCGGCTTGGCGTCCGAGGCCAAAAAGATGGGCCAGGGCGACAGTCTCGTTCACAGCGGCGTGGTCGGGGACGCGGTCGAGCCAGAACATTTGGTAGAGTCCAAGGCGCAGAAGTGTTTGGAGCGCAGGCTTTTGTGTTCGTCCAGAGGTCTTCCTGGCGATCAGCCAATCCAATGCGCCGCGCCAACGGATGACGCCATACACCAGTTCCTGGATCAACGCGCGGTCGGGAGTCTGGAGGCGGGCCTTGACGAGTTCGGTATTCAGGAGGTCTTCGGCGTAGGCTGCGCCCTGTTCATGGCGGCGCAGGATGCGGGCGGCAATTTCTCTTGGTTTTTCGACTGGCACCCCATAATAATGCAGGTGGCTTCGGTGGAAGCGAGCCGGAAGGCGTCTATGAGAGAAGAATTTGAGAAACTGGTCGCGGCGGGCAAGATCAACCGCCAGCACGTCGAACCGCTGGTCGTGCTGGCGGAGCACGGTTATTGCCTGCACCGGAGTTGGGGCTTCGGGAAGATAACCCAGGTGGACCTGGTTTTCGGGCGGTTCCTGGTGGATTTTCAGGCTAAGCGGGGGCATTCGATGGACCTGGCTTTTGCCGCTGAGTCCTTGAAGCCGATCCCCAAGACACACATTTTGGCGCGGAAAATGGAGGACCTTCCAGGCCTGCGGAGCATGGCGGGAGGACAGCACCTCGAACTGGTCAAGTTGGTGCTCGAGAGCCTCGGGGGGCGCGCCACCGTGGATCAGATGCAGCAGGTGCTGGTGCCGGAAGTGATCGCGGAAGACTGGAAGAAGTGGTGGGAAGCCGCCAAACGCGAGATCAAGAAGGATGGCCACTTTCAAGTGCCGCTCAAGCGGAATGAACCCGTGATCTACCAGGCCGAGGAGGTGCGGCTGCAGGACCGGCTGATGGCCGAGTTCAGGGCCGCGCGGGGCCTCAAGGCGAGGCTGGCGGTGGCGGCGGAACTGCTGCGCAACCTTCCCGACCTGACCGACCCGGGCAGCGCCATCACCGAGGCCATGGCGGCGTTGAACACGGAGATCGCGTCGCACCAACGCACGATGGCCGCCCTGGCGCTGGAAGGCATCTTCATGCGGGATGATCTCCGGGCAGCCGGCGGGGCCCCGGGGGCCGAGGGTGAATTGACCGCCGCCCAGGTTTGGGCGCAGGTCGAGCATCCGGCGCGCGTTCTGGAACAGGTGGCGGCGGCCAAGCATAAGCGCGCTCTCGACTCGTTCCGTGAGGCGCGTCCGGCGCTTTGGCATGAGGCGCTGCTGGCGATCCTCAACTCGACCAGCGCCAAGCTCTGCGCCGAATGCGTGCGGCTGCTCATCGAGCAAGGCAAGCTGGACCAACTCAAGGACACCCTGGCGCGGCTCATCAGCCAGCACCAGGCCAGCAGCGAACTGCTCCTCTGGCTGGCCAAGGAACGATCCGACGCCTTCGCCGACATCCTCGGGCCCGAGGTGTTCCGCGCCATGCTCACCGCGATGGAGCGTGACCAGTTCAACGAGAAGAAATCCAACCGCCTCCGCGATTTCATCCTGGACGATCAGGAACTCCTCGTCGAGCTGATCGAGTCGGCGGACATCGAGGTCATCAAAGACCTCACCCGCGCCTTGCAGTTGTCGCCCAGCTTCGATGACATGGACAAGCGCTCGCTCCTGGCTCGGATCGTCAAGCACTTTCCGGTGGTGCAATCGCTCATCTCGGGCGAACACACGAAACAAGACAATACGATCATCGTTTCCTGGCCCAGTTTCGAGCGGCGCAAGGAGGAATACAATGACCTGGTGCAGAAACGCATCCCGGCCAACTCGAGGGATATCGCGGTGGCCAGAAGCTACGGCGACCTGCGCGAGAACCATGAGTACAAGGCCGCCAAAGAGACGCACCGGCTGCTCATGCGCCGCAAGAGCGAGTTGGAATCGCAGCTCGTGCGGGCGCGGGGCACGGATTTCGCCAATCCGCGCACCGACGTCGTGAGCGTCGGCACGCGCGTGTCGGTGACGGAGATGGGCGCCGAGCACACGGAATCGTTCGCGATCCTCGGGGCGTGGGATTTCGATCCCACGCATCATATCATCAGCTACCTCAGCCCGGTGGCCCAGGCGTTGTTGAACCGGAAGGTGGGGGACGACGTCGAGTTCGAGCTGGAGGGTGTGACCAAGCGGTATCGCGTCAACGGCATCGAGGCCTGCCAACTCCCAGCGAGCGTGACAGCCGCAGCGGCATCCGAAGCGCCAGCACCACCCGCGGCGCCCGAAGCACCCGCGCCGACACTCGCGCCCGAGCCGCCAGCCGTGTCGGCCTCGCAGGCTGAGGCGGCACCGGCGGTCGAGCCTGCGGCGGACGCCTCCAGCCCCTCACCACCGCAGACGGCCTAGAGGCCGACACGCCACCGGAGTGGGGACGGCTCGTCCCCCTTGTCCCGCCGTAGCCTTGGCGAAGGCGGAGGCAACGGCGACAAGCTGTCGCCGCGCCAAACGACGGCCTAAAGGCCGGACTACGAACGTCCAGCGAGGCGGAGGGACGCACATTTCCGTTGCGTCACTGCATCCCTGTCGGCAGCATTTTGCCATGCTGAAGCTGTTGTCGTTGCTCCTTGGGTTCGCGATCTCCTTGCCTGTCACTTCCCTCCTGGCGGCGGAACGACCGGCCGGCGGGGCGGAGGCGGCGCGGCCCGCCGAGAAGTCCGCTGACACGAAGGATGCCGCCGAGAAGCCCACTCCCGATAAGCCCGCCGCCGAAGCGGACAAGGACAAAGGCAAGCCGGGCGAGCCCAAGGAGAAGCTCGTCGAGAGCAAGCACAGCGTAACCATCAACGGCCAGAAGCTGGCTTATACGGCGCGCGCGGGGACGATCCTGCTCCGCGACAACGAAGAAAAACCCACGGCCGCGATTTTCTTCATCGCCTACACCTTGGATGGTGTGACCGAGTTGGCGAAACGGCCGTTGACCTTCTCGTTCAACGGGGGCCCCGGCTCGTCGTCCGTGTGGATGCACCTGGGCCTGCTGGGGCCACGCCGGGTGGTGCTTCGCGAGGACGGGAGTCCCGTGCCGCCGCCGTACCAACTGGTCGATAACGAATCCTCACTGTTGGACGAGACGGACCTGGTGTTCATCGACCCGGTCAGCACCGGGTTCAGCCGCGCGGTGAAGCCGGAGGACGCCCGGAAATTCCACGGCGTCGCCGGCGACGTGCAATCCGTAGGCGAGTTCATCCGGCTCTACACGACGCGCAACACGCGGTGGGCTTCGCCCAAGTTCATCATCGGCGAGAGCTACGGCACGACGCGCGCGGCGGGGCTCTCGGGCGAATTGCAGAACCGGCACCGCATGAACGTGAACGGCATCATGCTGGTCTCGACGGTGTTGAACTTCGAGACGATCTCGTTCGCGCGCGGCAATGAACTGCCTTACATCCTTTACCTGCCGAGCTATGCCGCCACGGCGTGGCACCACAAGAGGCTCGCGCCCGCGCTTCAGCAGCTCGCGGTTGCCGAGGTCGTCGCGCAGGCGCGGACGTTCGCCGAGAAAGACTACAGCACGGCGTTGCTGCGCGGGGCCGCGCTGACCGGCGAGGAACGAAAGGCAGTCGTCAAAGAATACGCGCGCCTCACCGGCCTGTCGGAGGAATACGTCGAGCAGTCCGACCTGCGCGTGTCGCTGGGCCGGTTTGCGGCGGAACTTCTGCGCGCCGAAGGACGGGTGATCGGGCGTTTCGACAGCCGCTACAAGGGCTACGTGCGGGATCGCCTCTCGGCGAGCATGGAACATGACCCGAGCGGGGAGGCGGTGTTCAGCGCGTTTACCTCGACCTTCAACCACTATCTCCGCACCGAACTGAACTTCGAGAGCGATCTGCCGTACGAAATCCTCACCGGAAATGTCCAACCGTGGAGCTGGGGCCAGGAGAACAGCTATCTGAACGTCGCGGAAACCCTCGCCGAAAGTCTTACCCGCAACCCGTTCCTCCGCGTTCATGTTTCGAGCGGCTACTATGATTTCGCGACGCCCTGGCTCGCGACACACTACACGTTCAACCACCTGGCGGTCGATCCCGCCTTGCTCAAGAACATCACCCTGGATGACTATACCGCGGGGCACATGATGTACTTGAATTTGCCTGACCTCAGGAAGCAGAAAGCCGACCTGGCCCGGTTCATTCGGACGGCGGCTCCTAACAACTGACGGCTGCTATGCATGCACATCGACCTGCACTCCTAACGATCGTTCTCACCCTCTGCTCGGCCGCCTGGGCCGCGCCCGAAGTCTTCCCGGTCCGCGATTTCGGCGCGAAGGGCGACGGGCAGACCGACGATACCGCCGCCTTCCAGAGGGCGCTGGACGCCGCGGCGCAGGCCGGAGGCGGCACGGTGGCGGCCGGGCGGGGGACTTTCTTCTTCGCCGGACATCTCAACGTGCCAGGCGCGGTGGCCCTGGAAGGCATCTGGAAGTCCGTTCCCGCCCACAACGGCCTCCGCGACCGGGGCCTGCCCAAGCCGACCGACGACGGGACGACGTTCCTCGTGACAGAGGGCGCAGGCAGCGAAGAGGGCCCGGCCTTTATCACGCTGAACCACAACAGCACGCTCAAGGGTGTGGTGCTGTATTACCCGCGGCAGGTCGAGGACGGCCCGCCGCAGGCGTATCCGTGGGCGGTGGCCATGCGCGGGAAAAACCCGGCCGTGCTCGGGGTCGAGTTGCTCAACCCGTACAACGGCATCGATGCCACTCGCAATGAACGGCATCTCGTTCGCGATGTTCACGGTCAACCGCTGCGCCGCGGGGTGCTGGTCGATCAGATCTACGACATCGGGCGCATCGAGAACGTCCATTTCAATCCCTGGTGGAGCGTGAAGCCGAAGCTCCTCGAGTGGCAGATGGAGAACGGCGAGGCGTTCATCTTCGCGCGGACCGATTGGCAGTATGTCCTGAACACGTTCTGCTTCGGCTACAAGATCGGCTACAAGTTCATCAAGAGCGCGGCGGGCGTGTGCAACGGCAACTTTTTGGGCATCGGCGCCGATGACTGCTACACGGCGCTCGTGGTCGAGGAATCGGCCCCGTTCGGGTTGTTGATCACCAATGGCGAGTTCGTTTCCTTCCACGGTCCCGACCCGACGATGATCGACGTGCGGCCCACGCACACGGGCAGCGTGCGGTTCGTCAACGGCGCCTTTTGGGGGCCCTGCAACCAGATCGCCCGCGTGGCGGGCCGGGGCACGGTCGGCTTCAGCGACTGCACGTTCGTCCAGTGGGACCGCAAGAAGGAGGGCCGGCACGCGATTCAAGCCGCCGGTGGCAGCCTGGTCGTGCGCGGGTGCGAATTCCGCGAGGCCAAACCCCAGATCGAACTGGCCGAGGGCGTCCGGCGGGCCGTGATCACCGACAACCTGATCCGCGGCAAGGTGCAGATCGCCAACGGATCGAAGGGCTCGGTGCAAATCGGCAACAACGCTGAGGATTGAGCGGGCCAACGGCCTGGCGTTTATCCGCTCCTACTCCTGCCCTGGTGTCCGCAACCTGCTCGAGCCGCGGCGGTCGGAACGAGCGGATCGTTGGCCTGCGGGCGGGCTGGTGGGGCGTGTGACGATGCCGCGCGCCGCCGGTTCTCACGGCAGAGTTATCACCCGGTAGAAGCGCCGGCTCGCGCGGTCGGCGAGCCGCTCGCTCACGGGGAACGTGGCGCCGGTGGCCAGCACGGTGGTGAGCCGTTCCCAAGCCGAGAGATCGCCCGAGGCCTCGAGGTCGTAGCGCCGGTCGCTCTCGGTTTCGAAACTGAATTGGAAGGCGCCGGCGGCGTCGAAGCTGGGCGTCCGGAGGTGCGCGGCCTAGGGCGGGGCGAGGGGCACGAACTCGAAGCGGGAGAGGATGACTTCGGCCTCCTGGCCATTGCGGGGCGGGCGTCCGCCGCCGAGCCAGAGGTTGAGGTGGACCTTCTCGTCGCCCGGAACGGGCACCCCGGGCTTGGAAAAAACCCATTGACTGATGAGGTTGGTGGCGTTCGCCAGCGGCGTGTGGCCGCGCAGGGATTGAAAGCTGACGCGGTTGGTCTCCCACTTGAAGAGGCAGGTGATGGGTGCCAGGCCGGCGGGCACGCGGTAGCGCACCAGGTGCCCGGCGGTGTCGAACGGTTGCACTACGAACTGCGCGTTGTTGGAATCGGCGGCGTTATCCCAGCGCGCAAACTCGAAGTCGATCTCGCGATGCGCGTAGGCCGGGTCGTTGCTCCACGTGAACAGCCCCAGCACCACGTTCGCGTCGAGGTCGTTCATCACCGAATCGACGTAGAACCGGTACGACCCATAGCCGAAACTCCGGAAGGACAGGACTTCCGCGCACTGCCACCGGTTGTCGCGATGGGTGATGCGCAGGTGCAGGCGGCCCGCGGCATCCAGCCAGACGTTGTTGGTGCTGACCGAGAAGTAATTCGGGCCCGGCCCGGCCGGGGCGTCTGCGCTCTTCCCGACCCATTCATAACCGGAGAAATCCAGCCACGGGGCGGCGGGATCGGTGCGCCGCACGGTGACGCTGGCCCGGGCCTGCGCCAGGACGGCCGGTGGGATGGCCGCGGCTCCCTCGACACAGGGCTCGGCGTAGTTGGTGCCCACCAGCAGCGCGGTGATGCGGGTCGCGAATTTGTCGCCGCTGCCGGTGTTGATGTTGGCCGCCCAGGAGCCGTCGGAGCCGAATGCCGTCAAGGGGCTGGCGCAGGTCGGCTTGGACCACCAACCCGCCTCGGGAACGTAGATGAGCACCGCCACCCGTTGGGCCTTGGGGTCACCGTTGAGCACACGTCCCTTGAGCGTCGCCAACGAGCCGAAGGCGGGCACGGTCGTGAACTCGACGGACGGACCATCGGCGGCAGCCCCGGTCCATCCGGCGCCCAGCCAAGCGACAGCGCAAGCGGCCAGAAGCCGGCCGACACCTCGCGCGCGAGAGGATACCGTTGCGCTCACGACACCAGTTTCGCGTCCGCGCCCCGCTGTCGCAAGTGCGATTGCGGTCGGTCGGTTCTCCCTCTCCGCGGGGGAGGGGGGGTGAGGGCGAGCGTTTTCTCCCCAACTGACTTTTCAGGATCAGCCAGCCGGATGGGTGAGTAACAGAGAAGTTTGAGCCGACTGACGTCGGCTTCTACGGCGGGACAAGTCGGACGTCAGTCCGATCTGGCCGCCGCGGCCGATTCGATTCCTTACAAATCTGTAATGCGCAGGAAAGCTTCGTGTCATCCAAGGGCGGTCTATTACCACAAAAACCGAAAACAATTATGACTATGAATGTGAACTGGCAAACTCTCTTGAAGCGGACCCCCACTCTGGCGGCGGGTGGAGTCCTCTTGATCGCCGCCTTCACGCTCGGCTTCACGCGCAAGGCGCAATCCGGGCAGGACCCCAAGCCGGCACCGGTGCATCTGGCCGTGGATGAGCGGCCGGTGGACCGCACCGGGCGGTTCACCACAAGCTTCGCGCCCATCGTGAAGAAGGTCAGCCCGAGCGTGGTCAAGGTCTCGACCGCGATCAGGCCCAAGAGTGGTTGGTCGGACGGGCCGAGTGGGGACGATACTTTTTTGCGGCGGTTCTTCGGCGAGGGTTTTGGTTCCCGGGGTCAGCAGCGCAACCTGCACATGCCGCGTGAGCATGGGGTCGGTTCCGGGGTCATCGTGACCAAGGATGGTTACATCCTGACCAACAACCACGTGGTGGACGGGGCGGAAGAAGTGAAAGTGGCGCTCCAGGATGGCCGGGATTTCACCGCGAAGGTCGTCGGCCGCGATCCAAAGAGCGACGTGGCGGTGTTGAAGGTGGCGGGCAGCGGGCTGCCGTTCATCGAGCTGGCCGACAGCGAGAAGCTCGAGGTCGGCGACGTGGTGCTGGCGATCGGCAATCCCTTCGGGATCGGCCAGACGGTAACGATGGGGATGGTCAGTGCCAAAGGCCGCGGCAACATGGGCCTGGACTACGAGGACTTCATCCAGACCGACGCCGCCATCAACCCGGGCAATTCCGGCGGCGCCCTGGTCGATGCCGAAGGCCGCCTCGTGGGCGTCAACACGGCCATTCTCAGCCGCAGCGGTGGCAACCAGGGGATCGGCTTCGCCATCCCCACTAACCTGGCCAAGTCGGTCATGGAAAGTCTGGTCCAGGACGGCCGCGTCGAGCGCGGCTACCTGGGCGTCATCATCCAGGATGTGACGCCCGCGCTGGCCAAGGAGTTCCGGCTCAGCGAGCGCGGGGGCGCGTTGGTGGGCGATGTCGAGCCGAAGGGGCCGGCCGCCAAGGCGGGCGTGAAGAGCGGCGACGTGGTGCTCGAGTTCAACGGCAAGGCCGTGCGTGACAGCCGTCAGCTCAAGCTGCAAGTGGCGCAGACCAAGCCGGGGCTAACCGTGCCGGTCAAGGTCCTGCGCGAGGGAAGCACGCGCACGCTCGAGGTGACCCTCAAAGAACTCCCCGGCTCGGACAAGATCGCTCGAGCCGAACGCCCGCAGGCCCAGGACACGGGCACGCTCAACGGCGTCGGCGTGGCCGATCTCGACCGCCGGACCCGCGCAGAACTCGATGTTCCCGCGCACGTCAACGGCGCGGTGGTGACCGAAGTCGAGCCGGACTCGGCGGCGCACGAAGCCGGGCTGCAACCGGGGGACGTGATCCTCGAGATCAACCGCCAGCCCGTGCGCAACGCCCAACAGGCCGTGCAGTTGACCGAGAACCCGAAAGACAAGACCACTTTACTGCGCATTTGGAGCAAAGGCGCCAGTCATTACCTGGTGGTGGACGAAACCAAGGCCGGCTGAGCGCACCAGCTTTACGCCCGCTGCTTGCGCCACTTGGCGGAGGCGGCGGGCGGAATCGAAGCGGAAGGCTCGGGGCCGGGGCGTCAAGCCCCGGCCCTGTTTTCCGTCCGTGGCGGGCGATCCGTCCTCCGCCACCCCGCCCGGTTCGGCTTGCGAAGGACGCGCGCGGGCCCATTATGAACGCGACCATGCGGATGCTGGTAGTCGAAGACGACAAGAAGATCGCTTCCTTCGTGGCGAACGGTTTGCGGCAAAGCGGGTACGCCGTGGATCACGCCGCGGATGGCGAAGCCGCCTTGGGCTTGGCCCGCAGCGTGGCCTACGACGCGGCGGTAGTGGATGTCATGCTGCCGAAGCTGGACGGGTTGGCGCTCGTCCAGCGGTTGCGCCAGGAAGGAATCCGGCTGCCCGTCATCATTCTCAGCGCGCGGGGATCGGTGGACGACCGCGTGAAAGGCTTGCAGGCGGGGGGGGACGATTATTTGACCAAGCCGTTTGCGTTTTCCGAATTGCTGGCGCGCGTTCAGGCGTTGATCCGCCGGTCCACACAGGCCCCCGAGCCCACGCGGCTGGTGGTGGGCGACCTGGTGCTCGATCTGCTGCTGAGGGAAGCGAGCCGTGCCGGCGAGAAGGTCGAGCTTCAAGCGCGCGAGTTCGCGCTGCTGGAGTACCTGATGCGCAACGCGGGGCGTGTGGTTACCAAGACGATGATTCTCGAGCACGTCTGGGACTACAGTTTTGATCCGCAGACCAACGTCGTGGACGTGCTGGTCCATCGGGTGCGCGGCAAGGTGGACAAGGCCAGGAACCTGATCCACACGCTGCGGGGTGTGGGTTATGTTCTTCGGGTCCCGGCGAGCGCATGCAGCCCAGGTTAGCTCATCCTTTCTTCCGCAGCTTCAGCGTGCGGTTGAACCTCTGGTATGCGCTGGTGTTCATCCTCAGCAGCCTGGGGCTTTTTCTGCTCCTGTACTATTTCCTAGCCGCCGCTCTCGAGCGCGGGGAACGCGAGGTTATCGAAGCGCGCCTCAAGGAATACGCGGCGATCTATCAGGCCGGGGGGCCGCGGGGGCTGCAAAGCTGGCTCGTGCGCTCCGAGGAAGCGCGCAAGCAGAAATCGTTTTTCGTGCGCCTGCTGGATGGCCGCAACGACGTCACGCTCCTCTCGGTGCCCGAGGACTGGGTTGCGTTTCGCGACGTTGGTGTCGGCTGGGACGGCTACCGCCGACAGGTCGGCGTGCTGCGGATACCGAAGGATGCCGAGAAGGACTTCGCGATCGCCTCGAGCCTGCTCCCCGATGGCACGCTGCTCCAGGTGGGCCGCAGCACGACCAACCGCGAGACCCTCCTCAAACCGTTGAGGGGAGCATTCCTCGTGGCCACCGGCACCATTGTGGTGCTTGGATTTGTGGCGGGAGCGCTCATGGCCCACCGGGCGCTTCTGCCCGTGCGGCAAATCGTGGACACCGCCCGCTCGATCGTGGATACCGGGCGACTCGAGGCCCGCGTGCCGGCGAGCCAGACCGGCGGCGAACTCGACGAGTTGGCGCGCCTGTTCAACACCATGCTCGACAAGAACCAGGCGCTCATCCGGGGCATGCGCGAAGCCCTCGACAACGTGGCGCACGACCTGCGGACGCCGCTGACGCGCCTGCGCGGGCAGGCCGAGCTGGCCCTGCGCGGCCAACCGGACGCCGATGCCTCGCGCGAAGCCCTGGCCGGTTGCGTCGAGGAATCGGACCGCGTGTTGAGCATCCTCAATACGTTGATGGACGTGGCGGAGGCGGAGGCAGGCATGATGCGGCTGGAGCGGCGCCCGGTCGATTTGTGCCGCCTTGTCGATGAGGTCGTCGAGGTCTATGAGTGCCTGGCCGAGGAACGGCGCATCGTCATCCAACGGGAGTTCGCCGGCGGCCTCGAGGCGGCCGTGGATGCGAACCGCATGCGCCAGGTTTTCGGCAACCTCCTTGATAATGCCATCAAATATACGTCCGAAGGCGGCCGGATTCTCATCGCGACGAGCTCCGAACCGCGCGCGGCCATCGTCCGGTTCACTGACACTGGGATTGGCATCCCGCCGGAAGAGCAGGAGAACATTTGGAACCGGCTTTACCGCGGGGACAAGAGCCGGTCGCAGCGCGGGCTCGGCCTTGGCCTAAGCGTGGTCAAGGCCATCGTCGAGGCCCACGGCGGCAGCGCCGCGGTCAAGAGCCGCCCGGGGGAAGGCTCGGAATTCACCGTGCGCCTGCCCAGGGGCTGAACCCGGCGGTTACTATTTGGCCCAGAAATCCACTACGAACACGTCACCCAACACCGGGCCCACCATCTTGGCGAAGGCCGCGTGGTCCGGGTGCTTGAGGTAGGTGTCGCGGTCCTTGTCATCCTTGAACGTGAGGATGAACCCGTGCGTGAAGCCCTTATTCAGATTCTCCGGGCTGACGTTCGTGCCCCATTCGTACGACATGACTTGCGGGATTTTCTTCTTGAGCCCGCGGAAGGCGTCCTCGACTTCCTTGATCTGCGCCGGAGTCGCCTCGGGCTTGAACTTGAACGAAACCATGTGTACGAGCCCGCCGCGTTTGCCGCCGTGGGCGGGCGCATCCGCCGCGAATGCCAGCGCCAAGCCGCCGATCAGGATCGCCGCCGCCAACAGGACCAGGTTGTTTTTCATGAGGGTTGTGTTGTGTGTCATTCGAAATGTGGCGCGAGCGTAAATCCCCTCGCTGCGGCTGGCAAGCGCCGGAGAACCCGGGCGTCGCGGGTCCCTACGCCTCGTTTCTCGCTTGCAGACCATAAGCAGGAGGCCGAGGCAGTCACTCGATGACTTCACCAAGGGCTTTCACGCTGGCACCGGACACGCCCGCACCGCGGCCCGCCACGAGCATTCACATTCGCATCAATGGGTGACATTGGTTTCCTGAACCAATCTTCAGAAACGCCGACTCGCCGAAGGCCACTCATTCAGACAGAATGGCGGCGTTGTCGTGCGCATTCTATTGATCGAAGACGAAGCGAAGACGGCCCGCGCGGTGCAAACTGGCCTACACGGCGAGGGCTATGATGCCGCCATCGCGAGTTCGGGCGAAGGAGGTCTCCTTCTTCTCGACGCCGAGACGTTCGATCTGGTGATCCTCGACTGGATGCTGCCCGGACGCGACGGCATCGAAATCCTCAGGACGCTCCGAGCGCGCGGGACAAAAACACCCGTCTTGTTGCTCACCGCGCGCGATGCCATCGAGGACCGCGTGCAGGGATTGGATGCGGGCGCGGACGATTATCTCGTCAAGCCGTTTGCCTTCGCCGAATTGCTGGCACGGGTTCGCGCGCTGCTGCGCCGGGCGGGCGACGCGGAATCGTTGCGGAGGAAAGTCGCCGACCTTGCCCTCGACATGGAACACCGTCGTGTGTTGCGCGGAGCGAAGGAAGTTGCGCTCACGCCGCGTGAATTTGACCTGCTCGCCTATCTGATGCGCTACCAGGGACAGACCGTCACGCGTCAGATGCTCGCCAAGGATGTCTGGCGCGAGCCGCACCGCGCCACGCCGCTGGACAACGTGATTGACGTTCACGTCACCCATCTGCGCCGGAAGATTGACGATGGGCAGCGCGTGAAGCTCCTCCACACCGTGCGCGGCGTGGGATTCGTGCTCAAGGAGGAAGGGGCATGAGGAGCTGGTGGAAGAGGCAAACGCTCAAGCTCCGGCTTACGCTCTGGTATGCGGCGGCCACGGCGGTGGTGCTTGGCATCTTCGCCTGGACGGCATTCGAAGTTGTCGAGCACCGGCTGGCGGCGGAACTCGACCGCCAGCTACGGATTGATTTTGATTTGGTGGAAGCGCAACTCGACGCGGACGCCTCCGGCCAAATCCGCTGGCTCGTCCAAGGCGCCCACGGCGACGAAGGCTTCGCCCGATTGTCCGCCTGGTTCGAGGTTTGGTCGGAGGGCAGGCAACTGCTCTTTCGCCACTGGCCCGTTCCCGAATCCAAAATCAAGAGCGCGCTGCCCGCGCCGCAGACCTCGACGCTGCGGTTTCAAACCATCGAACTCGAGGAAGGGCTGCACGTACGCGTGATGGAACGTCCGGCGCGGGTGCATGAGCGCGGTGTCATCGTGCGGCAGATGCGTGATGAGACGGAAATGCGGCGGACCCTGCGCCAAATGGTTGAAGTGTTCGCGTTCGCGCTTCCGCTCGCGGCGTTGCTCGCTTCCCTGGTCGGATATTGGGTCGCCCGGCGTTCCTTGCAGCCGGTCGCGCTCATGGCCGAACGCGCGCGGACGATTACCTCCGAGTCTTTGGGGGAACGCTTGCCCAATCCGAACCCGCATGACGAACTGGGCCAACTGGCGGTGGTCTTCAACGACACATTGCAACGCCTCGACAACTCCTTCGCCGAACTGAAACGCTTCACCGCGGACGCCTCGCACGAACTGCGCACGCCTCTCACCGCGCTCCGCATGGTCGGTGAAGTTGCGCTGCGCCAAGGCGGCAGTCCCGCTTCGTTGCGCGACACCATCGGCAGCATGTTGGAGGAAGCGCAGCGGCTGCATGACCTGATCGAGTCGCTGCTCACGCTGGCCCGAATGGAGAGCGGCAACGTGTCCGTCCGCCTGGAGGCGGCAAGCCTCACGGAACTGGCGGCCGAGGCGCGCGAAAGCCTGCTGGTGCTGGCTTCGGAAAAGCAGCAGGCCATTGAACTCATCGGCGGCGACGGCGTCACCGCGAGCGCCGACCGCGTGCTGTTGCGGCAGGCATTGGTAAATATCATTCACAACGCCATCCGCTATTCGCCACCGGGCAGAGTCATCACTATCCGTGTGAGCCACCGGGATGCCCATTGCGTCGTTGAAGTCGCCGACCAAGGGCCAGGCATCCCAAAGGAACATCACCCGAAAATCTTCGAGCGCTTTTACCGCGTGGACAGGTCCCGCTCGCGTACCGAGGGCGGACACGGGCTGGGCCTTGCCATTGCCAAGTGGTCGGTCGAGCGGCAAAATGGACGCATTGAAGTCGAGAGCGAGCCGGACAAGGGCAGTGTCTTCCGCATTGTGCTCCCCGCGACCGCCCATCCTTAACGAAGATTCAGTAGCGACGCGCGCGCGTCGAGCCTACGCTTCCAGGCGTCACAAAATGAAAGCGCTGGCGTTCATCACGACCCTGATTGCGGCGAGCGGCATCGCTGTGGCGCAGATGAGAGAACATTTTGATAGCGCCATCGCGCTGCCGGAGGGCTGGGAATCCGGCATCACCGGCAAGGGCAGCGCAAAGTGGGAGGTTGTGTCTGACGACACCGCGCCCTCGCAGAAGAACGTTCTGAGACAGTCCGGCGAGGCGACGTTTTGCTGGGCGGCGAAAACCGATGAGCGTATCATGAGTGGTTTCGTCGAGGTGAAGTTCAAACCGGTTTCCGGCAGGGAAGATCAGGCGGGCGGACTCGTCTTTCGTTTCAAGGATGCGAATAACTACTATGTCGTGCGCGCCAACGCGCTCGAAGACAATGTGGTGCTCTATAAGACCGTGAACGGCAAGCGCTCGTCGTTGCAGGTGAAGGGCCGGACGTTCGGCTACGGCGTGGACACCAAAGTCCCGTCCGGCAAGTGGAGTTCGTTGCGCGTCGAGTTTCGCGACAATCTGTTCAGGGTTCTTTTCAATGGAAAGAAGTTGTTCGACGTTGAAGATGACACACTCAAAGACGCGGGCGCGGTCGGCGTCTGGACAAAGGCCGATAGCGTGACGCTTTTTGATGATTTCATGTACGGCGGCAAGTAGCCGTCACACGCACCAAGCCCCCTATTCGGCGTTCGGATTCCGAACGCAACCTTAACGAAGATTCAGTAACGCTGGCGAGTCCCTGCCCGCTACGATTGCGGGCCATGAGCAGCACACCTACGGCCCGCATTTGGTTCACCCCCGTTCTTTTCGCGGCGCTCCTGCCGATTTCAGCCCGCGCGGCGCTCGACACGAATCGGATCGAGCAACTCACCGGCCTCAAGGGGACGTGGAACGCCACCGAGGGCGTGTTCAAAGTCAGCGCGCCGCGCAACGACCTGCCGATTTCCGTGGACGGCTGGAAAATGCCGCCGTTCATGGGCCTGACGACCTGGGCCGCGTTCATCGCGGGGAAGAAAGCCGAAGCGATGGTCGCGGGGGATCTTGTGCTGTTTGAAGATGAGGTCAATCCCGTCATGTCCGCCGCGCTGGATGGCGGGTTGAGCGTCACGGCGCTCCACAACCATTTCTTCTTCGACGATCCGAAGGTCTATTTCCTGCACATCGGCGGCGAAGGCACGGTCGAGAAATTGGCGGGCGCGGTGAAGGCAGCGATGGCCAAGCAAAGGGAGATTCGCGCCGCGCATCCACAACCGGCGCGACTATTCGGATCGGCGTTCGCACCGGGCACGAACAGCATTTCCGGCAAAACTATCGAAGACATTCTCGGCACGAAAGGCCAGGCGAAGGACGGCATGTTCAAGATCGTGATTGGGCGCGAAACGAAAATGCCATGTGGTTGCGCGATGACGAAGGAAATGGGCGTGAACACCTGGGCCGCGTTTGCCGGCACGGACGACAACGCGGTGGTGGACGGCGACTTCGCCGTGCTGGAGGATGAGTTGCAGCCGGTGCTCAAGAGTCTCCGGGCGGCGGGCGTGAACATCGTGGCTATTCACAGCCACATGACGCACGAGAATCCGCGCGTCCTGTTCCTGCATTACTGGGGCAAGGGCAACGTGGCAGGCTTGGCGAGAATCCTCAAAGCAGCGATGGACATACAAAAAAGATGACGAGCGCCAGATATTCAAAGGCGGCCTCCCGGCCCGCAAGCGGACTCGAGGTCATCAGCCGGAGCCTTTGCTGCGTGCGCATTCTGCATGAGGCCGGAATCAAGCCGATCCAGGCTCTGAAATGTCTGAGCCGATTTCGTGATCTGGACTGCGCCCCGGATCCCATGACGTTAGGCAGAATGCTCAAGCGGATGGAACGGCATGGGTGGCTGAAGCGCGCTGCGGCTCCCAATAATGGCCGAGGGGTCCAGGCAGCCTATTCCTTAACTCGGCGCGGTCGCCGAGCGCTCGAATCGGTGCGAGGGCATCTGGCGCGCCTCGTGGGGCAATGGGCGCCGTCTTGAGTGCGGTGCACGGAACGTCTCGGCGCTTTTCGGATGCCGGATGAAATGAAGCGCGTTCTCCAAAGAAAAATTGCCGTGGTCGCGTTTGCCGCGCGTGTTGTCGCGACCGGAATTTGGTGGCGGCATTCCCACAGCACCGCAATAGCGTCCTTCACGACGGTGTTCGTGAAACGCGGCGAGGTGACCGCCACCATCAACGCTGTGACCTCAGCAATTCGCGCCATGGTTCGCTCCGCCCGCACTGGTCTGAAGAAGCCTCAAGGGGGGATCCGGCATGCGGTGACGATGCTTCACCCTGCATTCGCTCCGCCGAATGCGGCACTGCCGTTCCAACAACACACAACGCACACCTAACCGAAACAAAAACGGAGACTGAAATGAAAACACTCGTAATGGCAGTTCTTGCCACAGCCGCGCTCACCACCCTGACGCTGGCCGACACCGTCAACTTCGACCACGCCGACGCTGGCAAGCCGCCTGCCGGTTGGGCGGCGACCAAAACCGGCAGCGGCGAAGCCAGGTGGGAAGTCGTCGCGGACGACTCCGCGCCCAGCAAACCGAACGTCCTGAAGCAATCCGGTCAGGCGACGTTCCCGGTTTGCATCAAGGACGACACGAGCGTCAAGGACGGCTTCGTCGAAGTCAAATTCAAGCCCGTGAGCGGGAGTGAAGATCAGGCGGGCGGCGTCATCTGGCGCGCGAAGGACTCGGACAATTACTACATCGCCCGCGCCAACGCGCTCGAAGACAACGTGACCATCTACCACACGATCAAGGGCCGGCGTGTCTCCTTCAAGAACACGAACACCAAGGTCGCTTCCGGCCAGTGGCACACGCTCCGCGTGGAGTTCAAGGGCAACACATTCACCGTCACGTTTGACGGCAAGAAAGTCATCGAGGCCACCGATGACAGTTTCAAAGACGCGGGCAAAGTCGGAGTGTGGACGAAGGCCGACAGCGTGACGCTGTTCGACGATTTCAACTACGGCTCGAAGTGAACCGCCGTTGTTTTCTCGCGGCCGCTTTCGCCGCGTGTCTGGCCGGCTGCGGCAAACCGTCCAACGGGCCCGGTGCAGTCGTCGTTTACACGTCGGTTGACGACGTGTTCGCGCGACCGGTCTGCGAGCAATTCCAGAAGCAGTCGGGTATCGAAGTGAGGCTCGTGCCGGATGCTGAAGAAACCAAGAGCACCGGACTGCTGAACCGGCTGATCGCGGAGAAGGCGCGGCCACAGGCCGACGTGTTTTGGAGTGGCGATCCGGTGCGCGCGGCCGTCCTGAAAGCGAAGGGCGTCTCCGCCCCATTCAAGCCGGCGAATCCCGCTGACACCACCGGGCGATTCAGCGACTCCGCGGGGCACTGGGCCGCGCTGTCGGCCCGCGCTCGCGTGCTCGTTGTGAACACGAACCTCGTCCCCGCCGCCGACACGCCGCGTTCCCTGCAAGCGTTTCTGGATCCCAGGTGGAAGGGCAAAGCGTGTCTCGCCAATCCGCTGTTCGGCACGACCTCGATGCACGCTGCCGCGGTGTTTGAAACCATGGGCGAGACGAAAGCCAGAGAGTTCTTTGCCGGGATGCGGGCCAATGGCGTCAAGATGCTGTCGAGCAACGGCGAAGTGAAACGCCGCGTCGCCTCGGGCGAATGGGCCTTCGGCTTGACCGACACGGACGACGCCAGCGTCGCAATGAACGAAGGCAAGCCGGTCACGATGATCTATCCTGACCAGGACAACGCGGGCACGCTCATCGTGCCAAACGCCGCGGTGCTCATCGCGAACGGACCGAATCCGGAAAATGCCCGCAAGTTCGCCGAGTATCTGCTCTCCGCCGCGGTCGAGCAGTCGCTCGCGGAAAGCGAGGCCGCGCAAATGCCGCTCCGCCCCGGCGTGCCCGTGCCGCCGGGCGTGAAGCGGGTCGCGGAAATCAAGACGATGGCTGTGGACTACGAGCAGCTCGGCGCACGGCTGGAAGCGCTTTCAAATGGCTTCCTCAAGGAATGGGTGGGGAATCAGTGACGCCGGCGTGCGCCAACTTGCGGATTGCCCCGGGATTGCTGCTCATGATGTTGACTTGCTCCTGGGCGGAGGAGCGTCCGGCGCTCGACGCCCTGCCGACCGAGCAACCCCCGGTCATTGATGGCCGGCTGGACGACGCCTGCTGGCAAACCGCCCCGGCGTTGACCCATTTCACGCAGGTGCTCCCGGTCGAGGGCGCGCTCCCGACCGAGCGCACCGAAGTCCGGTTCGTTTATACACGCGACGCGCTTTACATCGGCATCCGTTGCTTCGACTCCGCGCCGGGGGAAATCCGCGCCACGCAGATGCAGCGCGATTCTGATTTCGATTCCGACGACTTTGTCTCGCTCGCCTTTGACACGTTCGCCCGCGAGCGCGACGGCTATTCTTTCGCGGTCAATCCGACCGGTGCGAGGCGCGATGCGTTGTTCGGCAAATTCGGCGGCAACAATGTGAACTGGGACACACTCTGGCAGGCCAGGGCGCGGGTGAACGCCGAGGGCTGGACGGTTGAAATCGCGCTCCCGTTCAAGAGTCTTTCTTTCGATCCGCGCGTCGAGGCCTGGCGCTGGAACGTTCAGCGCGTCATCCGGCGCAAACAGGAAACCGTGCGCTGGACCGCCCTTTCCCGCTCGAAATCCGTCACGGCCCTCGAGGACTTTGGCGAACTGCGCGGTTTGCGCGGCCTGCGGCAGGGACTGGGACTGGATGTCCGTCCGTACGTGCGCGGCACTCGCACAGATCAGGCCAGCACGGGCCGGCGCGAGTTCGACTTCAAATGGGGCGGCGACGTGACCTATCGGCTCACGCCCACGCTCACCGCCCTGGCCACGTACAACACGGACTTCGCCGAGACGGACGTGGACCAGCGCATCGTCAGACTTTCCCGGTTTCCAGTGTTCTTCCCTGAGAAGCGGGATTTTTTCTTGCAGGACGCGCCGTTGTTCAGCTTCGGCGGCTTGCCTGTCTCCAGTTCGCCCTACTACTCGCGGCGCATCGGCTTGGGCATCGACGGCCAGCCGGTCGGGATCCTCGGTGGTGGCCGGCTCACCGGCCGCGTCGGCGGCACGAGCCTCGCCCTGCTTGACACGCATCAGGAAGCGCACGCGGGCATCGAAGCGAAAAACCTTGCCGTGGCGCGCCTCTCGCAACAAGTGCTGGCCGAGTCCAGCGTCGGCGGCATCGTCACTCTCGGCGACCCGCGCTCGAACGGCGACGCGTGGCTCGGCGGACTGGATTTGAATTATCAAAACAGCCGGCTGCCGGACGGCAAGGTGCTCACGGGCAACGCCTGGTCCATGTTCAGCGACGCCGACCGCGCGGGCGGCAGCGGCGCCGCGTTCGGCCTCGATGTGGATTACCCGAACGAACCGCTCGACGTGCATGCCTTCTTCCGGCAATGGGGCGAGCGATTCGAGCCGGCGCTGGGTTTCATCGAACGGCCCGGCATCCGCGAATACATCGCCTCGGTGCGATACATCTGGCGGCCCAACACGCGGTGGTTGCGCAGCATCGAGTTGGGCGCGCGTCCGTACTTCACCACCGACCTCGACAATCGCGTGGTGGCCGAGGACCACGACGTGCCCATTCTCACCTTCCAAACCCCCGCCCGAGATGAACTCACGCTGGAGACGACTTACTATCGCGACGTGGTGGATGCGCCGTTCGACATCTGGCCGGGCGTGACGGTCCCGCCGGGCGATTACGGCTACTGGCAATTCAAACCTTCGCTTCGCACCAGCGTGGCGCGACCGGTGAGCGCGGGATTCAGCCTGCGTCATGGTGATTTCTACTCTGGCCGCCAGACCGCCTATCGGCCCTCGTTCGATTGGCGGCCCTCGCGGTATTTCTCTCTGGGCGCAGCTTACGAACTTCGCCAGGTGCGCCTGCGGGAAGGCGATTTCGACGTCCACCTCGCCAGCCTGCGGTTCAATCTGGCGCTGACGCCGAACCTGACGTGGAACACGGTCGTTCAATACGACAACCGCAGCGACGAGGTGGGACTCAACAGCCGCATCCGCTGGACCTGGCGGCCCGGAAACGACCTGTTCCTGGTCTGGAATCAGGGTTGGCGCTACGACAGCGCCCGCTTCGTGCGGCTGCAGAGTGAAGTGATCGCGAAGGTGGGAGTAACCTTCCGCTTCTGACTAATGGCGCCGAGGAACGGCACGCCCCACCCCATGATGTCGTGCCTGATTCTCGAACGACCGGGCAAGTGGCGCGGCATCGGCATTTTCGCTGGGTTGTTGCTCGCGCTCGCACCATCGCTGGCACTGCTTTTCTCGCTTGGCCATCCAACGGCGAGTTCACCCGCGCCGGTCTTCACTACTGTTTTCATCAACGCTTTGTCACGCAGCCTCGCCGTCGCGCTCGCCGTTGCAATTTTCTCTGTCGCCATCGGCTTGCCAACCGGTGTCATGGCCGGGCTTTATCAGTTCGTACTGCGACGCACCCTGCTTGCGCTGCTCGCGCTGCCGCTGCTCGTGCCGTCTTTTATCACCGCCATTGGGTTGTCAATGGTGCGCGTCGCGCTTGGACTGCGGCCAAACGGTCTTTTCTCTGGCTTCACCGGGACGGTGCTGGCTTTTGTGACGTTCGGCACGCCGTTAGTCTCGTTCATCACTCTGGCATCGGTGCGCGGCATTTCGCGCAGTCAGGTGGACGCGGCACGGCTGGCGGGCGGTGAGCGGCATCTGGCGTGGTGTGTTGCTCGCAGCGTGCTCCCGCTAGCGGCACTGACAGGGGTTCTCGCGGGCGTGCTCACGCTTTCCGATCCTGGACCGGGACAAATCTTCGGTCACACCGGCGCGGCTTCGGAAATCCTCGTCAGCTTCGCTTCGCAATACGACTTCGCCCTGGCGGCCCGGCAATGCCTTGCCTTGGCGGGCGTGGTGTTCTTCGCCGGTTTGCCCGTCGCCGCTTTTCTCGCGCCGCGACTCGCCACGGGCCTGCTCGCGCGCGACGTGACACCCGCGCCGTTGGCGCGAGTGAGATGGGCGGAAATGTGCGGGCCGATGTTGCTCTCGGCGCTTCTGCTCGGGACGGTGATTTTGCCGCTGGCAGGGTTCGTGCAACCATTGTTCAGAAGTGTTCCGGCTGAACGCGCGTTGCAAGAGGTTGGTCGCACCGTTGGCAACACCGCCTTCTACGGTATCGTCGCCAGTCTGCTGGCGACGATGCTCGGCGTCACGCTCGCCATTTGCTCCGGACGCGATGCAAAGCTGCGGGCCACTTTGCTTGTCGGGCTTATCCTGCTGTTCGCGCTCCCGCCGTCGCTTGGCGCACTCGGTTGGATTCAACTGGCTGGCGCAAGCCCCGCCCAACTTGACCCCGTGTTCCGCGGTCCGCTCACCGTCAGCCTCGCGCTGGCGCTGCGATTCTTCCCGTTCGCGACCATCTTTGCTCTGCGCGGCCTTGGCACGGCGTCGCCGTCATGGTCAAGCGTCGCGGCCATTCACGGTGTGAGCCTCTGGACGTTTGGCCGGAAAGTCCTCGCGCCCTGGCTGCGGCCCGCCATCCTTACCAGCGCGTTGTTGATCCTCCTCCTTGCCACGGCGGACGTGAGCAGTGTGCTGCTACTTCATCCGCCGGGGAAAAGCTCGCTGCCACTCGCCATCTTCACGGTGATGGCGAACGCGCCCGAATCGCTCGTCGGTGCTTTGTGCGTTGCTTACGTTGGCGGCGCGGCGCTCTTGCTCGGCGCGGGCTTGCTGGCCAGCCGTTCATTCAGGCGGAAACCATGAACGCGCTCATTCAAGTTCAAGATCTCGGCCAGTCGTCTGACGGCCACGTCGTTTTCCAGTCGGTGAGTTTTACCGTTCTGGCCGGGCAGCATCTCGCCTTGCTGGGTTCATCGGGCTGCGGAAAATCCACTCTGCTGCGATTGATTGCCGGACTCGATGCGCCGGTCCGCGGACGGATATGGCTCGCCGGGCAACTGGTCTCCGACAACGGCCGGATTCTTATTCCGCCGCACCAGCGCGGACTAGCGATGGTGTTTCAAGACCTCGCGCTTTGGCCCACGCTTTCGGCGTTGGAAAATGTATTACTGGGGATGGCGCAAAGCCATTGGTCGAGACGGCAACAAAAGGAACGCGCGACCGAGGCGCTCACGCGATGCAAAGTCGGCGAACTTGCGGCACGCAAACCCGGCACGCTCTCCATCGGACAACAACAACGCGTGGCGTTGGCGCGGGCCATCGCCGGACGCCCCCAATTGCTGTTGCTCGATGAGCCCTTCTCCAGCCTCGATCCCTTGCTCCGCGAGGAACTCATGACGGAAGTGCGGCGGCTGGCGGGTGAAATCAACGCGACCCTGGTCCTGGTGACTCATGACGTTCTCGAAGCGCTCGCGCTGGCTCAGCGCGCGATCGTGCTGGAGGACGCGCGTCTGGCCGAATCGGGCGAACTCGTGTCGGTGCTCGCCGCGCCGCGGTCCCGCTTGCTGCGCCAGTGCGCCGCGCAGATTGGGAGACTCCGGTCAGGGTGAGCTCGCCGGCGCGTTGTCCGGCCTGCGCACGCCACCCTTCGCGTCCTGAGGCGGCGCCTGGCGTGGCTATCGGCCCGGCGGCCCCGGGTGTGGGGTTTTGCTTCGTTCGGCGACGCACAAACATGAGCACGCGCATCGTTTTCATGAATGCGCCGCTCCGCCCCTGTGACTTCTGCGCCCGCGTTCCGCGCGGACTGTGGACGGACGCTACTTGCTGTCGGTCGGCTTCAGTTGCGCCCGGACCTCCTTTAGCCGCTGTGCGTACGGCCCAGCGGCCGCAGCCTCTCCTTTCGCGGCTTTGACTTCCACCATCAGGTCTAACGTCGAGGCCAAGTAGCGCAAGTCTGGGTTGCCTCGTTTAACCAGCAAGTCGAGCGCCCGCGTCAACTGCCCTTCGGCGCGGTCGTACTGCTTCTGGCGTGCGCAGAACGCGGCGCAGGGAACGAGGGCCCGAGCCTGTTGGGGGTCGTCTTTCAAACGAATTCTCGCGTGTGTTTAGTCCACGTCGATATATCCTGTTGATGGCGTTGATGATGAGTTCAAAGATGCGAGCCGCCGCCGGCGGAACGAACGCGGAGAAAATGAGTGCGCTGCGCCATGGGCCGTGCGAGCAACCGCCGGATCTGTTCGACCAACGCCCGCCGACTCTCGCGCTGAAGCGCCCGTCCCTTAGGGCCTCTGATCGGTTTCCTTCTCACGCAAAGTAGCCTCCAGGATCTCGAGCACGGCCCGGTCTCGGGGCCGGGCCGCGGCCCGCTTGCTGGCGATAATGTCACGCAGGTTCGCGACCCACAGTTTCCCGCTGCCTAGGCTCATCTACGTCGCCCGCGCGCGCAAGCCGCCGAATGACCGGATGCCGTGTATCCAAGTCAGGAAATCCAACTGCAAGCCGGCAGCATCATTGATGACCCGGTAAAGACCAGACGCCCGATAGTAGGGTCGCAGCACATAGGCCTGGAGCTCATCGGCCAATCGCCGGAGCTTCTGAAGATTCGCGGGGCTTTTGCGGAACATGAAATCAAAGTCCAGCGTGGTGACCGGGGCGCCCTGAAGGGCAGCCGCGGCGTTGCCAATGAGCACGGCCTCCAACCGGCACCGGCCGAGAGCCTCGGCCACTTGGCTCAGGAGCGGCGCTGCGTTCATGCTCGTTCTATGGCACCCTTCCGACTGGAAGTCAACCGCTCCACCGGGCCAGTCCGCAGGGCTGGATGCTCGGCGCCTTGCGCTTTCGCCCGGGCTCTGGCATACCGTCTTCATAGTGAATCACAAACACACCATACTGCCTGATTGTCCTCGGCCCTTGGAACACCAGCCTTCCTCCGTGTGCCGGCTCCTTCGGACACTGGGGACTCTCGCTGTGCTCGCCTGGCCGGTGCTGGGCGAGACGCCGACGCAGAAGTTCGCCACGCGCTTCAGCCTCGAAAACCCGCAGGTGCCCGCGCCGCTGCGCGCCGAGGCTTCGGGCGCGCCTTGGACGGGGCCTGAGCCGGGACCCGTGGCCGGCCTGCGGCTGTTCGCCCGTGAGCGGGAGGGCGCGGTCTGGCTGGGAGGCCCTGAAGGGGCGGCCCGGTTCGACGCGCAGGCGCGGCATCGCTGGGATCGCTGGCAGTACTTCTACGGCCCGCGCTGGCTGGCGGACAACTCGGTGAGCAACATCTGGGTGGACCCGGCAGCGGCGCACCGCAAGGTCTGGGTGCGGACGCGGACGGGTGCCGCGTTGCTCGAATGGCGGCCGATGACGCTGGCGGACAAGGCCCGCGTTTTTGACGAGCGCATCGAGGCGCGCCACGTTCGCCACGGGTTGGTGGCCGATTGCGGCCTGCGCGTGGCCGGGGACCTGGCCAGCTCCGTCACCAGTGACAACGACAATGACGGACTCTGGACAGCCATGTACCTCGGCGCGCAAGCGTACCGCTTCGCCGCCACCAAGGACGCCGATGCGCGGCGCAAGGCGCAACGCGCCCTCGGAGCCTTGCTGCGCCTCGAGGAAATCACGGGTGTGCCCGGTTTCTATGCACGGTCCTTCAAGTCCAAGGACGAGCCGCCGCCTCAAGGCGGCGAATGGCACCCGACGCCCGACGCCCGGTGGCTCTGGAAGGGCGATACGAGTTCGGACGAGAGCGTGGGACATTACTACGGTTACGCGGTTTATTACGACCTGGTCGCCGATGACGCCGAGAAGGAAGCCATCCGCAAAGTCGTGTCGCGCATGACCGATTACCTCATTCGCAACGACTACGAACTGCTCGATCTCGATGGCCACCCCACGCGCTGGGGCCGGTGGTCCGAGGCCTATTACAAGACCGAAGAAGGCAGTTACGAATCGGCCTTGCGTTCGCTCGAGCTGCTTTCGTTTCTCAAGACCACGCACCATATCACAGGCGATCCCAAGTACGCCGCCGCCTACCAGGACCGTATCGCGCGTGGGTACGCCGAAAAGATGCGCCTGTACCGCCGCTGGCCGGGCGGGGGCGAAATCAATTTCTCCGATGACGAACTGGCCTACCTTTCCTACGACCCATTGTTGCGCTATGAGCAAGACCCGGGGTTGCGCGAGCGGTATCTCGACGGACTACGTTTCACCTGGGGTCAAATCCGCTCGGACATGAATCCGCTGTGGAATTACATCTCAGTCGCCAGCGGGGCCGGCCCGATGTCCGCCGAGGTCCGGGAGGACTCGCGCCGCACGCTCGAGCGCATTCCGATGGACCTGGTGGGATGGGCCACCCGTAACTCTCACCGCCGCGACGTGCGGCTTCACCAGGACCTGGATCGCTTCAACGGCGCGCAAACCGTCGAGACGCTCGCCCCCGACGAGCGCGCCGTCAGCAAGTGGAACGGCAATCCTTACCGTCCGGATGGCGGGGGCAACGGGCACGGCGAAGACGACGGCGCGTTCTTCCTGCTCCCTTACTGGATGGGCCGATTCCATCACTGGGTGGAGTAGGGGGATGGCGGGGATCATACTGGAACCAAGACCGGATGGTTGAGCTTGCGGCTGGCGTATTGGAGGCAGGCCCGGATGTCGTCAGGTTCGAGGTCCGGCAACTCCTCCAAGACCTGCTCGGGGGTTAAGCCATTACCTAACTGTGACTCGCAAGTCATTGTTCTAAAATGATTTACGATTCTATTCGACGCCAACTACAGGAGAGCCGCAGATTATTCTATAATTTCGATTGACATACTGTAGATTTGCGCCAGATTCATGTCAAGTTTGACATTCGCATCGCCATGAAACTGGAGCCTCGAACAACCAACGAATCAAACCGAACGATCGTCGGGAACCGCCCGTCGCTCCGCGTCGCCATCACCACCCTCATCATCGCCGGGCTTATACTCGGGATGTCCCTAACACGAGCGGGCGACGCCACCGACGCCCAGACCTTGCTGAGGAAGGTTGAGGAGTTGGAGCAAAGGGTGCGGGTTCTCGAGCGGAAAAGCGAGCTGGAGAGGGAGGCAAGCGTC
>Ga0233425_10003473_pt1 | contig 28474 bp, 32 predicted proteins | sample Watercolumn_Towu_2_FD_181712 | JGI IMG/M metagenome (GOLD analysis project Ga0233425, IMG submission 181712) | Freshwater microbial communities from Lake Towuti, South Sulawesi, Indonesia - Watercolumn_Towuti2014_140_MG | ecosystem: Environmental > Aquatic > Freshwater > Lake | place...
ATCGGGTGTTGCCCCCTTTGTAAGAGTGCCGTGGAACGATCCGGTTCTTGTAAAACCAGTGCTTGAAATGGGTCCTGCCGGCATAGTTTTCCCTTTCATTAGAACGGTAGAGGAAGCAAAACAGGCTGTGGCAAGCTGCAAGTATCCGCCTGCAGGAATAAGGGGTTTTGGCCCCCAAAAAGCTATTAATTATGGGGCTATTGATACCTACACATACCTTGAAACAGCCAAAACAGAGCCATGGGTAATAATGCAGATAGAGCATGTCGATGGAGTCAGTAACCTGGCTGAAATTATAAGGATACCCGGTGTGGATTCCATAGTGGTGGGACCAAATGACCTGTCCGGCTCCATCGGGTTAATTGGCCAGACAAGGCACCCTGAGGTACTTAAACTCCTTGATAAAATAGCAGACACCTGCAATGAAATAGATTTTCCTTTCGGCACAAGCATAGGATGGAACGAAGAAAACGTTAATGACTGGATTGGAAGGGATGTTAAATGGATAGTTGTTGACAGCGACATATCCTATCTTCTAAATGGCGGAAAAAATACGCTAAATAATGTAAACATAGCAATAAGCAAAATAAAAGGTTAAGAAATAAATTATTAATTTACAGTTGGAGGAGGTAAAATGAAGCTTGGAATAATGTCTGCATGCTTCAGCAATAATGCATGGGATAATGCTTGTCAGTTTGCCAAAGAAGCGGGCCTGCAGGCAATAGAGTCACCTTCAGGCGGTTTTGACGGCAGCTATCATTGCAATCCGATAAAAATGGCAGAAGATGAGGATGCAATAAAAGCATTCAATAATTCTGCGGCAAAAAGGGGACTTGAAAAATCTGTGACATTTTTAAAGCAATGCATGCTTTTTGACCCCGCCGGAAGGCAGTGGTGGGATGAATTCATGCAGTAATACCCATGATTTTAAAAACCTGTAAAGTCACTTTTTTTGATTTTACCTTAAGATTAACATGATTACTTAAAAAAAATTTTAATCCTGGGAGGTATTGGGGTTGATTAATATTGGAATAATTGGTTTTGGAAAGATGGGCATGAAACATGCTGACTTCATTTCTTGCACAGATGGCCTGAGGCTTATTGCAGTGAGCAAGAAAAGTAAAACACGCATAGAAGAAATCAGGAATAAGTATAAAGTTGAAGTTTACACTGACAATAATGAACTGCTTGATATAAAAGAAATAGATTATGTGGTCATTTCAACCACGAATGAAACCCATGAAAACCTGACTGTCGAAGCTTTCAAAAGGGGTAAAAATGTTATAGTGGAAAAACCAATGAGCATGGACTATGCAGGTGCATTAAGGATGGTTAATGCAGCAGAAAAATATGATAAAAAACTATTTGTTTATTACAGTACAATTTGGGACAGGGATTTCCAGCTTGTTAAAAGTACAATTGACTCTGGTATTTTGGGAAAGATTTTGTGTTTTCAGTCCAGGTGGATGCTGTATGGGGAATATTGGGCAGGTGACGGTATACATGGCATGGAAGATCCCTGGCGCATAAGAGCTGAAACCGGGGGCGGGGTTCTTATGGATCTTGGCATTCACATGATCATGCAGCTTCTTTCAATCTTTAAGAAAGACCCTGTTGGGGTATATGGGATTCTACAAAGCGGGTTGTGGGCGACTGAAGTTGATGACCATTTTTTTGCAGTTATTAGATACAATGATGACATGATCTGCCAGCTGGAGGCAAGCAATAACTGCATGATAAATCTTCCCCGCTGGTATGTGATTGGCACACGAGGAACCTTAAAAATCAAGGGTTCCGATAGAGAGATGTTTGATAAAGCTTTAATGGAATATGTAAAGCATGATGGCAAAAGGGAAAGGCAGGAAATAAGCTTAATTGATTACCCGGGAGCAGGGTATTCTCACGGGTTTTACAGAGATTTTGTAAAACATGTTAAAGGCGATAAAAAAGACTTCATTTCAATGTTTGATGCAGCAAAATCAATGCAAATTCTGGATGCAATAAGGCAATCTCATAAAAAAAACATCTTTGTAAATTTAAATACGAAAACATAAAAATCTCAGAGTTGAAAAGCGATGTGGTATTTTCAAGAGTGGTATTTATAGGATTATGTGAATCTGGCATTGATATTTTTTAAATGTGCCTGAAAAATAAAGATCTTATTAAACAAATAATTAGTGGAGGTGGATATGCAACCAAAGGACAGAGTGCTTACTGCAATTGCTCATGAAATTCCTGATAGAATCCCAATTACAAACAGGTTCAATTCTGAAGTTTCTGAACAACTGCGAAATATACTTAAGATAGAGTCTGAAGACAGCTTTAACCTTGAAGTTGAGCTTGGCCATGACATGCTCTGCACCAAAGAAATCGGGATAGTTTCAAGCTACAGCCTCTCCCATAACAGGCAGATTGGTGAAAATGAATATATTTGTGATTTTGGTATCATTAAGAAGAAAATAAGCTATACAGGCGGATTTTACCTGGAAATAATAAAAAATCCGCTCCAGAATTTAAATGATTATCCTTCATATAAATTTCCTGATCCTGACAGGCAGGAATTACTGCAGACAGAATTTAAACTTTTTGGAGAAGGAGTTAAAAAATACGGAAAAACACATGCAATTGTAGGAGGGGTAACTTGCACCATATTTGAAGGCTGCTGCATGCTCAGGGGACTTAGCAGAGTTTTAACGGATATGATAGAAAACGAAGATTTCCTGAATGACCTTATGGATAAACTGGAAAGCTACAGTTTCAAAGTTGGTAAAAATCTTATAAATATAGGGGCAGATATTATATACATTGGAGATGATGTAGGAATGCAGACAGGAATGCTTATTTCCCCGGATTTTTGGAGGAAATATCTGAAGCAAAGGTATGCAAGGTTATTTGAGAAATGGAGAAAATTAAATAAAAATATAGTGTTTGCACTTCATTCAGATGGTTGTGTTGAACCTATAGTTTCGGACCTTGTTGAAATAGGACTGGATATTTTAAATCCTGTTCAGCCCGGCACCATGGATGATGCAATGCTCAAGAAAAAATACGGCAGTAAAATTACATTCTGGGGCGGAATCAATGTACAGAAGACTATCCCGTTTGGAAGCACATCTGATGTAATAGGTGAAGTAAAAGACAGGATAAATATATTTGGTCCGGGAGGCGGTTTTATAATAAGCTCATCTCACAATGTTCAGCCCAATATAAGGTCCATAGATAATATTTTTACCTATTACTGGGCCTGCAATAAATATGGTGTCTATAAATAGTTTAATTAATTTTAATTGCGTTTAATTAAGTTTTTTTAAGTTTTGTTAAAAAGTAATTCCGGGAAAATGAACTAAAAGCATTGGTAACAACTTTTATTATTTTAAACTAAATTATACAGGGGGTGAAATCTAATGATCAATATAGGTATTATTGGAATGGGACGAATGGGTACCTATCATTATGAATTGATAAACAACACAGACGGATTGAATGCTGTTGCTGTCTTTGATAAAAATGAAAAGAGGACACCTGAGATCAAGGATAAATGCGGCCTTGACCTGTGTATGGATATTGATAAATTCTTAAGCATTGAAAAAATGGATTATGTTGTTGTCTGCACGACCAATGAGTCACATGAAGCCTTGACTCTGAAAGCATTAAATGCAGGCAAAAATGTTATTGTTGAAAAAGCTTGTTTGTGCACCACAGCACTCTTTGGGACAGGGACTACACATTTATCAGTTCATCATGGATGCTTTGGTATACCGTTAAACCACAGACTTCAGTCTGTTGATGGATAGGCTTTATTCTATTCTATAATAGAAAAGTAATGCCCACAACTTTAGTCGGGGGAGTTTCACTATCGGTTATTCTGATGGACTGCCATATGCATGATAATCATGAAAAAATCCGGTCCTGTGATATGTGGGTGTGGACTGAGATATGGGATCTGGGACAGGTCCTCCTGGCTTACAACTTATTTTTTATTTTTTAATATAAGTGTTTACCAAGGATCACTTGTACTTTCTTTTTATTGGGTATTTATGGTTTCAGGGCTTTTTTTAACGCAAAAAATGATCAAAAAAACTAATGAGATAACAATTATTTTATATGGCAGTATCCTTGGCGCAATAAGTATATTGATTTTTGGCCTGGTTGACTTTGTACCAATAAAACTAATTTTTCTTGCTATGAATGGGTTTTTTATTTCTGGTATATCTCCCATGACTATGTCAATTTCAATTTCACAGAACCCCAATAGAGCCGGTTCCATTACCGGTTTTATAATTGCTTTTTATTTATTTGGAGAAATTCTTTTTCAACCATTATTGGGTTTTTTTGCGGAGCATCTTGGAAAGAATTCTATAATTTATATTATTATAGCAGGTTTTATAATAACCATGATTTTAAGTTTTCTATTGTTTATGACGCTCAGGGTTAAAAATAAAACAAGGCTTATAATATCGTCTGGTTTTAGGAAAAAATAGATAGTTATCTATTAACAATTTTTTTATGACTAATAATATACTTTTTAAATTTTAATCGTATTATTATTATTTAATTTTGTTATTTTATCATAATCAAATTGTTTTAATTATAACATTAAAATATCTTGAGTATTAAATTTTAAAAAGCTTTAGAAAATATGCTGTTAGTAGATTGATTTTAAAAGAAATTTTAAGCTAATGGTATTGTAGTTTTTAAAAAAATTTGAAATAATGCTTTAGCAATAATTAGGTTTTATTCTAAGCACAGAGATTATTTTCCAATTAAAAATAAAAAATTATTTTTTATAATATGTTTTCGAATCGTTTTTATAAATTTAAATAAATGTTGTTTTAAGATTAATATACTAAATAATTTATTAATATATTATTTTAATATTTTTAAAAATGGTGCGGTTATAACAAGGTATAAAATACCAGCGTCTTATGATGTCTGAGAAATTATGTTAAATAAGGAATTAAAAATTGTATTGTCTGAGCATATTGACCCCAGAACCACAATAGAAAAGATTGAAAAAGAATGGAGCAATATTCTTAGTATTCAGTATCCAATACCAGGGACAATAATAAATGATGAATTAAAAAAATAATATTGTTTTAACAGGACAGAGAAGCTCACATATAATTATTATGGTTACAATTAAAGACATAGCAAGAAAAGCAAAGGTGTCAACATCGACAGTTTCACATGTAATTAATGGCACACACTATGTAAGTGAAGGGTTGATGAACAGAATAATAAAAGCAATGGAAGAAGAAAATTACCACCCCAATTTAATAGCCAGGGGTTTAAGAAGTAAAAGAACCAATACTATAGGTTTGATTCTTCCTGAAATTTCCGATTTACTTTTATCTGAGCTTGCAAGACTTATAGAGATTTTGCTGGCAAATATAGGATATCAAATGATAATTTCTAATTCTGAAGATGATATTAATAAAGAACTTGAAAGCGTAAGAACCCTTTATAAAAAAATGATAGATGGTATTTTAATCTTGCCAACAACCCGCTGCAGGATAAATATTGAGGAATTAAAGGAGCAAAATATTCCGGTAATTTTTATAGACAGAGAGATTTCTTATATAAATACTGATGTGGTAAAAATAGATAATGCAAAAGGATGCTATAAAGCAACTGAATATTTAATTGGACTGGGTCATCATGAGATTTGTTATATTGGCAAGAATTCAGGAACCTCAACCTCTATTGAAAGGGAAAATGGCTTTAAAAAGGCTATAAATGATTATGGTTTGAGCATTAGGAAAGAATTTTTAATAAAAGCCGGAGGAACAACTTATGAAAACAGCAGGAAAGCCCTGGCGGATTTGTTAAATAATTATAAATATTTGCCAACAGCGGTTGTCACTGAAGATGACAAAATGGCTATCGGTGCAATAAGGGCCATAAATGATTTTAAGTTAAAAATTCCTGATGATATTTCTGTTATCGGCTTTGATGATAACATGATTGATGAGTTTTTGGTGCCGAGATTGTCCACTGTAAAATACCCTGTGGCTGATATGGCTGAAACAGTTGTTAAAATATTAATTGATAAAATAAAAAATAATAATCTTGATAATATAAAAAAAGTAATTTTAGAGCCGGAACTGGTAATCAGGGAATCAACCGGAAAGTTAATGAAATAAAAGTTTTTTATTATTTTTAGAATCGTTTCTAGGAGGTAAAAATGAAAGCAGTAATAATCAAGGGTGTAAATGACCTTGCAGTTAAAGATGTCGAGGTTAAAAAACCTCAAAAAGATGAGGTGCTTGCAAAGGTTGATATCATAGGGCTTTGCGGCACTGACATACATATGTGGGCAGGTACAAATTTTGAAGGAACATTTCCTTTCATACCCGGCCATGAATGGATAGGACACGTAATAGAGATAGGCCCTGATGTAAAGACAGTAAAGGTAGGCGACAGGGTAACCGGTGATAATTTTATAGCATGTAAAAAATGTGACGTATGCAGGAATGGCGGTGTGCCTCATTTCTGCACTGATCATGAAGCATACGGATATACTCCTGAGTTTCCCGGTGCAATGGCTGAGTATCACTGGTCACCTGAAGAAAGGCTCTATAAAATCCCCGACTCGGTATCTGATGAAGCAGGCGCGCTTACTGAAGTCGTATCAGTGCCTTATCATGCAATTTGGGCAAGGTCAGGCGGAATAGGTCCGCATGACAGGGTGGCAATAATCGGCACAGGACCGGTGGGTCTTCTTGCAATACAGATAGCGCTGATAACAGGAGCAAAGGTAATTGTGCTTGAACCTGAGCCTAACAGGGCAAAACTTGCTGCAGACATGGGGGCAAAATATGTTCTTGACCCCACAAAAGGCGATATAGTAAAAGAAGTTATGGATCTGACAAACGGGCTTGGCGTTACAAAAATAATTGAGTGCTCTGGAAGCACTGGGGGGATTGCCCTTACAGTTGACATAATTTCAGTTGATGGGGTAATTGTCCTTACAGGCCAGAGCATAGGGACAAAAGTGCCGATTGAGATAGGCAAGATTATTTGGAAACATGCAAAGATAGTGGGATCATGCGGCGCACCGTTTTTCTTTCCCAATACAATTGATTTTCTATCAAAGAATTTGATAGATGTTACAAAGATTATAACCCACAGGTTTGCAATAGGGGATGCGCTTAAAGCCTTTGAACTGGGCCATAAGGCAAGCTCAGGAAAGATACTTATCTATACTGATAAGGATAAGATGCCCGGATAAAGGTAACGTTTTTGTAATATTAAAGGATAACAAGAATAATTCAATTCAATTTGATTTATTGATTTATATTTTACACTGAAAGGAATAAATAATGGCAAAACTTGCAATTCATGGCGGTTCAAAGGTGCTGCCAAAAGGTATGCTCGGCATAGACAATGTTGACCTGGGAACACTTCCCAAATGGCCGATAATTACAGACAGGGAAAAAAATGCAGTGATGGGCGCACTCAATTCAGGGATATTAATGGGTGCCTATGCACCGCAGGTGAGCGCTCTTCAGAAGGAATGGGCCCAGTACATAGGTACAAAATACTGTATGGCAACAGGAAGCGGAACTTCAGCACTTCACATTGCAGTGAAAGGCGCAGGCATAAAGTGCGGGGATGAAGTTATAACCTCAGCATTTACTTTTGTTGCAAGTGCATTTGGCGCACTCCAAACAAATGCTATACCGGTCTTTGTGGATATCGACCCTGTAACATTTAATATGGACCCTGCAAAGATTGAAGCCAGGATTTCAGAAAAGACAAGGGCGATAATGCCTGTGCACCTTCACGGTCTTCCTGCAGATATGGATGAGATAAATGCCATAGCAAAAAAATATGGCCTTGTTGTAATAGAAGACGCGTGCCAGGCTCACGGCGCGTACTATAAAGGGAAAAAAGTGGGAACCCTTGGAGATATTTCAACATTTAGCTTGAATGGAAGCAAAAACCTGCCAGGGGCAGAAGGTGGTCTTTTAAATACAGACAATGAAAAGTTCTTCTTTGAAGCAAGAAAAGTAAGGGATCTTGGAGAAATAATAGAAGAGGGTGTGGAAAGAGATTACAATGCCTTTGAGATTGGCTGGATGTACAGGTATAACGAAATGCTTGCAGCTTTTACGCGAGTCCGCCTTGAAAACCTTGATGCTGAAAATGAGATAAGGGTAAAAAATGCAAATTACCTGTCATCAAAATTAAGCCAGCTTAAAGGTATTAAGACTCCATATGTGCCGGATGACAGGACAAGTGTATATCATCTCTACAGGATAAGGCTAAATCCAAAAGAGTTAGGCATAGATGCGTCACCAAAGGAGTTCAGGGCAAAGGTGCAAAAGTCACTCAGGGCTGAGGGTATACAGGCCAACAGGTGGGGAAACAGGCCTGTTCCCATGCAGAATGTGTTCCAGGACAGAATAGGCTACGGATATGGATGTCCATGGACGTGCCCGTATGGAAAAGGCTCTGATGTGAAATATAATGAAGAGGATTATATTGAAACGAGAAGGCTGTGTGATGACTCATTTGTGATACACAGTGCAATCTATCCGCCAAATGGTTTTGATCTGCTGGATAAATATGTGGAGGCATTCCATAAACTTTGGGATAATCTTGATGAGGTAATGGAAGTTACTATCAAGCCTGAGGAAATATACCTGAAAGAGTAAAATAAAAGAAAGCTAAAGAGGAATAGTCTGGAAATGAAAGAGGAAACCCTTTTTTCTTACGACAGGGCAATTGATTTAATGGATAAAGCCGGAGTAGATATTTTGCTTGTAAACACAAAAACAAATGTCAGCCATATATTACATCAAAATTTAATATTAAAATTTTAAAAATAATAAAAACAGTGGTTATATAGAGATATTTTAAGGCAGGTTGTATTATGCGCATTTTAATTGGTTCTTTCATGTTTGAAGGTAACACTTTCAGCAAAGCACTGGTCAGTCAGGATGAGTTTAATATCAATGCACCGGTATATGACAATGATATTTTTGAAAAATATACCGGGACAGAAACTGAACTTGCCGGATTTATTGATGTGCTTAAAGGTTGCGGAGCAGAAATTATCCCTTCAGTTTCCAATATGGTATTTGTTGCCGGAAGGCTTGAGGAAAAAGTGTATCATAATCAGAAGAATGAGCTGATAAAAAGGATAAAAAGCAATAAAAACATTGATGGAATACTGCTCGCTTTTCATGGCAACATGATTTCAGAATCAAATGATAACTGTGAAGGGGACATACTTGAAGAAATAAGATCCATAGTTGGAAATGAAGTCTACATTGTATGTACTCTGGATAAGCACGCCATCGTAACTGAAAAGATGGTCAGGTTTTCTGATGACCTTGTGGGATATGATACTGCTCCTCACATCGACATGGGCATGACCGGAAGAAGGGCCGCTGATGTTATAGTAAAATTGGTAAAAAACAGAATAAAAACACATATCTCAATGCAGAAGCTACCCGCACTTTTTCATGGCGATAAGATGATTACCGGTGAGGAGCCCCTTGCAGGCATCTGCAGGGAAATTGAATCAATGCGAAACAAAAACTGGGTCATTTCCTCCTCAATGTTTTTTGGCTGTCCCACACTGGATGTTGCAGAAGCCGGACCCAGCATAATTGTTACTTCTTCTGTTTCTGATAAGGAATTGGCAGAAAAAGAGTCTTTAGAGCTTGCAATCAAATACTGGAACAAAAGGGAGCATTTCCTTATAAAACACACACCCATATTTGAAGCCATAGACAGGGCAATGAAAATAGAAGGGGGACCGGTCATATTTTCAGACCCTGCAGACAATATAAATGCAGGCGCTTACGGCGATACAAACTGCATACTTAAGGGATTGCTTGATAAAGGAATTACTGATGCATCAATAGCAGTGATTATTGACCCTGTGTCAGTAAAGGAAGCCATAGCTGCAGGAGTCGGAAGCAGCCTAACTCTTGAACTCGGAGGTAAGCTTGATAATATAAACAGCAGCCCCCTTAAAGTCAAAGCATATGTAAAAAAAATCAGTGATGGAAAATACATCTATAAAGGTCATTTATTTAAAGGTGTTGAAGCAGTCATGGGAAGGACTGTGCTTCTGGCAGTGAATGGAATCGAGGTAATAATCACTGAAAGCAGGCCTGCAAATGTATGCGACCCCCAGCTTTTCAGAAGCATAGGGATTGAACCTGCTGATAAAAAAATAATAGCGCTAAAGGATGGGCTTCACTTCAGGGCTAATTATGGACTATTTGCAAAAGAGGTATTTTATATTGACTGCCCCGGTTCAAGCGATGTAAATTTTGAACACATAAAATATTATAAAGTTAAAAGGCCTATTTTCCCGCTTGATAATACGGCTATATTCCCTTGATATCAGGTTGCCTATGAATTTTTTTATATAAAAATTGAAATATAATCCCTGGAAATATAAATATTACTTCTTATACATCCTTTTTAGTTCTTCATAAAAATTTTCTCTGGTACCTGCTAAAAGAATTACAACCATTTTTCCTTTCATTTCTGAAATTAAATATGCAAGTTCATAATTGACCCCATTATAACTCACATCATAGCCGTAAATGGTTGCAAGATCTCCACTCTTCAGAACACCTATGTATGGATTGTCACTGATTTTATGTAATGCCTCATAAAAGGTGTTTTTTAACTTTTTATCACGCAGTTTCTTAAAATATTTTTGTGCAGTTGTGGAAAACCGGATTTCATACATTAATCAGTCCTTCCCAAAAATTTCTTTCATCGAAGCACCCTTTTTCTTTCCGGCGGCAATCACATTACCCTCTGTCAATAAAGCTCCAATTGCACCATTTATGTTTTGTCTTTCCTCTGTAAACTTTGCAATAAGTTCGTTTCCACTATATCCCTGCGACACAAGGTCTTTTAGTATTTCTATTGAAAATGCACTATCATCTTGCGGAAAAGGACGAATAACTAGAGTGTTTTTTTCAATAAAACACTCTACCTGCTTGCTCAGCCCTAGTTTTTCGTAAAATTTTAATGGTATAGTAAGCTGTCTTTTTCCCGTAATGTTAATGATTTTTCTATCTATAAGACCTGATTTTAATGCAGCTTCTGTCATTGTAATACCTCTTTCTTGATAATATAATCTTTAAACACATTATTAATATATCTAGGATAATTATATATCAAGGAAAATAGGAATTGTCAATATTTATCTCAAGAATATCGTGGTTCCTCCTTTGGAGGAACATGCCCGCTCATCTTTCGAACGGTTTTTTCAATAATCATCCTTAACCTTATAATTTTGTTTTTATCACAAAAATGTGGATGCTAACTTAAGAAAAAAACACTTTGAAAATAGTTTTTCCTTTGAAGATACAATGTAGATAATATCATCTGCTTTTATTCCTGTATTTTTTAAAATAATAGAGAGCCATGACTGCAAAAAATACTGAAGTAAATGGTATTAATTTGTTAATATAAAAATAATCGCCCAAAGACCCCACTAATGAAGGTATTATTATATTTCCTATTGCAGCAGAAGAGGCAATCATCCCAAGCTTAATCCCGGTAGAGTCTTTATGTATAACTGTGCTGAATGACTGCAGTAATGGCAGCAGGCCACCCATAAAAAATCCAAATAAAATATAGAATGAAATCAGAAAAAAGAATTTGCTTAAAAATCCTGAAAATAAAATTATTATAAAAATTATTATCGTGTAATATTTTATCAGGCTTTGTTCCCTTATTTTTTTTGACAAATAAGCGGTGGCTATCCTGCCCAATATTATCGACAGCCAAAGGAAAGCAAGAGAATAGTTTGATATAGTCTTGGAAATAAAAATTTCTTTTTCAAAAAGTGTGGGGATCCATCCGGAAACGGTATTCTGGACCCCGGCGCCCAGCAGGTAAAATATGCATAAGTAAATAAATTCTTTATTTGCAGCAACCATTTTAATGCTTGCAAGATTGACTTTTTCTATTGTTGATTTAGGGTAGTCCACTGGCAGCACCAGGATAAATAACAATAATGAAAGTACTGAAAATACAATATAAATGAACCTGTAGTTGCTGGTGCCGGTAAATATTATATTGAAAATAACTGGGGATACCAGAGCGCCCAGGCCAAAAAAAACATGTGAAAGATTGATATAAAAACTCTTATTTTTTTTGAAGTAATCAGTAATTGTAACATCGGATATAAGGTTAATGCTGCTTGCGGAGATACCAGTTATAAGGAAAATAAGCAGGATTTCGGCATATGATGAAGCAACCAGGAAAAAAAGTGAAGTTATGCTGAAAATTAAAAGTGCAAGTATCTTGATTATTTTTTTGCCTATCTTATCGGCTAAAAAACCAATGTAAAAAATAATAAATACCTGTCCAATAAATATAGAGGGAAAAACAAAACTCTGCATTTTTAAATTTATATTGTAGGTCTGTCCAAACATTACAAGCAAGGGTCCTATTGAAGTTAGGTAGATACCATACAGTAGTTTGCACATTGAAATGGAGAAAAAGATATAGCGTTTATTTTTAAGGATATTTAAATTAATATTTGGATTTAATCTTATTGACATGTATGCTTAATAATCTTAAAATAAAATTTTGTAGTGTAACGTTATATTATTCAAAATGTTTTTTAATTTTTATGGTATGCAGCAAAAATTTTCCTTTAAAAAATCTGATTTATTACTTTAGATTATAAGAATAATTATTACAAGGAGTTTTTTATGAAAAAGTTAAAGCTTGCAGTTATAGGAGTGGGGCGGATAGGTCCGGTTCATATGGAAAATCTTATGAGGCTTTCAAATATAGCTGAAGTTGTTTCGGTATGCGACCTTATAGAGGAGAGGGCAAAACATAATGCGGATATAGCAGGGGCAAGGGCTTACATTGATTATAAAAAAATGCTTGAAAATGAAGATATTGATGCAGTGTATGTCACAACACCTACAAACCAGCATGATTACGTGGTGAAAGATTGTGCAAATGCTAAAAAGCACATATTCTGTGAAAAACCAATAGCTGAAAATATAACAAAAGCTGTAGAAATGGTCGAGTGTGCAAAAAATAATAAAGTAAAATTCCAGATAGGTTACCAGAGAAGATTTTGTGATGAGCACAGGAGGGCAAAAAAGCTGATTGATGAAGGCAGAATTGGAAAACCCCTTATTTTCAAATCCACTTCAAAGGACCCTTTCCCGCCACCAGAGTGGGCATTAAATCCTGAAACGGGGGGCGGCCTTTATATAGACATGAACACCCATGACTATGACCTGGCAAGATGGTTCATGGATGATGAAATAGTGAAACTTTATGCAAATGATGCAAACCTTTTAGGCTTAAAATATAATATACCCCATCTTGTAGATAATGCAATAGTGACATTCAAGTATTCGCAGGGAGCAATTGGCGCAGTTGATGGAAACTGGAACTCTAAAGGCGGAAACGATGCAAGGATAGAAATATCAGGTACCGAGGGCACAATATTTATCGGTAAATTGAATTCATCACCGGTTTATCTGTTTGATGAAAGTGGTGTCAGCAATGTTTTTACTTTCAAGACTGATAAATATCCCCATTTTATAAACAGGTTCAGGGAAGGTTATTTTAATGAAGACCAGGCTTTTGTTGAATGTGTTTTACAGGATAGGGAACCTTTAATATCTGGCAGGGATGGCCTGGCAGCATTGAAAATTTCATTTGCAGCCCTTGAATCATCTAAAACAGGATCAATAGTGACACTATAATATTATAGGAAAATCGGCATGAAAACAGCAGTTATAACAAAACCATTTGAAGCTAAAATAATAAATACTGAAGTTCAATAGGCAGCTTATCCGGCTGCCTGTGATTTATAGATGTTATTACATCCTTTCTGGAATTAAACATAAAAGCACTCCTTCTTTAACAGGTTAGAATTATCTGGAAGTATGCTTGCCGATTGTAATTGTTGGATTGAATACCCAGCACCACTTCATAGTATTTTTGCTAGTATTCTCCATTATGTGATCCATGGCTTTTGGAGCAACTATTACAGAACCCGGTTCAATATTTTCTACGGTTCCATCACCGAAATGAACCTTCCCGAATCCCTCAATAATAAATATTATCTCCTCTTCTTCTATATGCTTATGGGCGTCCATTTTGCTCAGAGCCGGCAGATATGCAACTCCAAAGCTCATACGTTCACTGATTATACCTTCGGTTCCAACAAGCGGGATAACATTACGGCCGGGCAGGGGCACAACCCTTGCATCTGATTCATGCAAAACTCTCATTGTTAAAGTTCCTTTCCTGTAAAATTGAAATTATAAGTATTTTATTAATTATCAGTGTTTATAAAAACAGATTTTCTGGTTTAACAGAATTATTTATTTAAAAGGTTTTTTATCTTACTTATTATGCTTTGGCTGTCAAGTCCATATTTTTTAATAAGTTCAGAGGGTGTGCCGCTTTCAGTAAATTTATCAGCAACAGCAACCGGATAAACCATGCACGGGTTTGAACTGCAAAGCACTTCGCAAACAGCTGAATGAAGGCCGCCGATAATACTGTGCTCCTCCACAGTTACAAGTTTTTTTGTGCTGCCGGCAATTTCTTTTACCGCCTCGGTGTCTATTGGCTTTATGGAAGGCATTTCAATCAGCTTTATGCCAATACCATGATTTTCCGAGAGTTCTTTTGCGGCAAGTATTGCTTCATAAACTATTAGACCGCTGGCAATAATTCCAACTTCGTTCCCGCTGTCAATTATTTTATTTGCTTTTCCCGGTTTGAAATTATAGCTGGTATCAAAAATAACCGGAGAGGAGTCACGGCCTATTCTGACATAGCAGGGCATATTATGTTTTCCAATATATTCTATCACTTTCTTTGTGGCATAATAATCTGCAGGACAAATTACTGTCAGGTTGGGTATGCATCTCACAATTCCAATATCCTCAAGCGCCATATGAGTAACACCTTCGATGCCTGCACTGAAACCACCCAGGCCCGCAACAACTTTCACATTAAGCCCGGGGTAGCACACAAAAGTCCTTAGCTGCTCAAGCGACCGCATTGATGTGAAGGCCGAATAGCTGGTGGCAAAAACAGTCTTTCCTGTGGAAGCAAGCCCCGCCGATACCATAATCATATTCTGTTCTGCAATACCGCAGTCAAAGCATCTTCCCGGATATTTTTTCCTTAGAATTTCCACTTCCATCGATTTTGATGTATCTGCCGCCACTGCTGCTATATCAATTCCATTCAGTGCCAGTTCAAGCAGCGCTTCACCGAAAGCAAGTCTTGTTGATTTTAATTCTGTCATTTAATATTTCCTTATAAACTTAATTTATCAATAATTTTATCAATAATTTTATTTGGTAATTTTATTTAATTTAATTCTAAATTTGATTCTATTTTAACCAAATTTAACTGGCCCAATTTACTCCAATTTAACTGACCCACTTTAACCAAATTTAATCCGATTTTACTGACCCGATTTAAATCCAACATAATTGGCCCAATTTAATTTAATCAAACCAAATTTAATCTATTCTAATTTAATTTAATTTAATTTAATTCAGTTCCTGTTATCCAGTTCCCTCATTGCAATTTCATACTGGCTATCTGTTATTGCCTTCTGGTGCCATGAGTTATCTTCCTCCATAAAGGAAACTCCCTTGCCCTTAACAGTTTCAGCTATTATTGCAAGGGGTTTTCCACCGGCTGGTGTCTTAAAGGCTCCCAGAAGGTCATTTACATCATGTCCATTGCATTTTATTGTATTCCAGCCAAAAGAAATAAATTTTTTATCAAGGGGGTCTATATTTACTATACAGCTTACCTGGTCGCAGCTCTGGAATCTATTTTTGTCAATTATTACAACAAGGTTATCAAGGCCAAGATTGCCAGCATACATTGCTGCCTCCCAGACGAGGCCTTCCTGAGTTTCCCCATCACCAATAATTACATATACTTTATATTTTTTCCTGTCCATTTTTGCGCCGAGCGCAATCCCAACACCGGCAGCAAGACCGTGCCCGAGTGATCCGGCAGTCATGTCTACCCCAGGGGTTTTTCGCATATCAGGATGGCCCTGCAAAATGCTGTCTATATTCCTGAAAGTATAAAGCTCATCCTTTTTAAAAAAACCCCTAAGTGCCAGTGCTGCATATAGAGCAGGGCATGCATGGCCCTTTGACAGTATAAACCTGTCCCGGTCCGGCCATGATGGGTCATCCGGTTTAATATTCATTATCTCAAAGTAAAGGCAGGCAATAATTTCAGCAATAGATAGTGCCGGCCCGGGATGCCCCCTTCTTTCAGGACCTATTCTATAAAGCATATCTATTACAAGTTTTCTTATTTCATTAGCTTTTAAACCAAGCTCTGTTTGAAGCATTGCCATCCTCTTTTCTTATACCCCTGGTTGAAAATGAATAATAATAACATTATAATAATAATTTTTCTTGTCCTTGCAATGATAAAGAGATATAATTTTATCTGGAATATAATATAACGTTATACTAAATTTAGCAATACCAAAAAATGCTTTTTAAAAAAAGTGATTTTAAAACCGCAAAAGACCATAAATACCGGTTTATTTATTGCAGTGTCAAATGTGTTTGATGAAGTTCTTTTTTTATAATATTTTTTTGTTTCTTATATATAATTGAATAGTTTATGCTGGATAACTGATTGGAATTTAAAAATTGGAAGGGTTTGCGTCAGGTAGACTATAATTATTTAAAGGATATCGGATTGCCCAGCAGGAATAAAGTAAATAATCGGATAATCAATAATAAAAATGGAGTCTAAAATTCCTAAAAACATAAAAGACGTGGCAAAACTTGCCGGGGTCTCCATAGGCTGCGTTTCGAAGTATTTAAATAATAAGCCCTATGTGAGTGAAAAAACAAAAGCAAAAATAGAAAAGGCCATAAAAAAATTGAAGTACAGGCCGAATGCCATAGCAAAAAGCCTGGTTGTTAAAAAAAGCAATTGTATTGGTTTACTGGTCCGGGATATCACAAATCCGTATTATTCAGGTATAATCAGGGGCATAGAAGAATATATAATTGAAGAAGGGTATAACTACAGCCTGATATTATCTGATATGATAGATCCGGAAAATATCAGTGACAAATACATTGATAATTTTCTGCAGCGAAGGGTTGACGGTATTGCCACAACAAGTGATTATCTGAGTATTGATTACCTGAAAATGCTGAACAGTACAAATATCCCGATGGTTTTTATAAACCGTTATATCGTAAATCCAAAAATTTCCATTAATTATGTAATTATTGATAATTTTAAAGGTGCATACATGATTACAGAACACCTTATAAAACTCGGACATAAAAATATTGCACATATTTCAACAGGCAACAGTTCTGCTGTAGTTTCAAAGAGGCTTGACGGATACAAGACTGCACTGTCAGATAACGGAATTGAAATTAATGATGATAATATAATTTTAAGAGGTGATCTCACTGCTGAAAGCGGCTACAATATTGCATCTGAACTTCTAGCCAGGGAAAACCCGCCTACTGCTATTTTTTGCATCAATGACTATACAGCATATGGCGTTATAGATTACTGCTTCAAGCATAATATAAAAATCCCCGGAGACATATCAATTGCAGGATTTGATGATGTCAGTTTCAGTTCGCTGGATTTTATAAGCTTAACCACAGTCAGGCAGCCCATAAATGATATTGGCAGAATAGCGGCGCAGATTTTATTTGACAAGATTAAATTCGGGAAAAAAGACAAGGTGCACAGAATTTTAGAACCCGAAATAGTTGTAAGGAAATCAACCGGTTATCCGAAAAAGGCTTGACAGGCAGGACCGGTGAAAATATTTTATTTTAAAGGTCATTTTTGATGCATAAACAGGTATGATATTTTTTTATAATAAAAAGCATTTGTTTAATATTATTTTAAGAAACATTTTATAAGATTTTAACCAGGCCGTTTTAAATTAAAATACTGTCTTTACAGGAGGGTTTTATGAATTTTAAAGAGTTCAATATTGATTTGGGCATTGTGTCTTTTATGGCATACCCTGAAATGACATCGGACGAGGACAAATACCTTGAAAAAATCAAGAGAATCGTTTCTGATGAATTTTTCAGTTTTATTGAAATATGCCATGTTGAAAACGTTTCAGCAAGGCAGATGATAAAGGATATACTGGAAATTGCAAACATAAGGGTCGGCTTTGATGCCCATACTGTGATTCTGCCGAAAAATTTAAGCATAAACACATTAAATGAGCAGGAAAGAGAAAATGCTGTCAAAATCCTCAAAACACTCATAGATGAAGCATATTTTTTCAATGCTGAGGGCCTTACTATATTATCCGGTTTTAAGCCTGCAAAAGAGGATATGGATCTGGAAATAAAAAAAGCAATTGAATCAATAAAAAGCCTATGTGCATATTCAAAATTAAAAGCAGAAGAGCTCCAGGCAAGAACCCTTGATATAGTAGTTGAGACATTTGATGACAGGGAGTACGCTAAAAACAGGCTTATTGGCCCCACAGAGGTTGCTGTCAAATTAGCCAGAGAGGTGGAAAAAGACTTTGACAATTTTGGCCTTTTGCTTGATTTATCCCATCTCCCGATACTTGAAGAAAATTTTATTGAATCCCTGAAACTTGCAAAAGACCATATAAAGCAAATACATATAGGAAACTGCATCCTTAAGGATAAAAATCATCCGGCATTTGGAGACAACCACCCAAGGTTTGGCGTAAAAGATGGAGAAAATGATATAGCCGTGCTCGCATCTTTTATAAAGGCATTGAAGAATATCGGTTATTTTGAAAAACCCGGCAGCACGATTATCTTTGAAGTAAAACCGCTTGGGGGTGAAGACCCGGACCTGACTGTTGCCGGTTCAAAAAGGGCTTTTTTAAGGGCTTTAAACTCTATATAAAAATATCTTGTTGCAATTGTTGTGGGAACCCGGCAATTTTTTAAATGAAATTATAATACAAGCAAAGGAGGTTTTAAAATTTTTGCGATCGATAAAAATATAATAATTCAGTCTGCAATTGTTTTTGCAATAATTTTTTCTTTGTCTGTTTTGGGTTCAGTAAGGCTGCTTCTAATGATGAAAGGGAAAAAAGCAGTTGTAGTTTTAATTAATTTCATTGAGACAGCAGGAGGAGTTACTGCAGGAATTCTTGTAATATCAAGTGCTGTAAAAAGCGGAGTCAATTTTTTTGTAATATTATTCTACGCTCTGGGTTCAGCCCTCGGGCTTTTTTTAGCAATAACAATTACCAAAATACTGTCAAAGAATTTATTCAGCGTGAGCATTATTACAAGAAGAACCGGAACTGCGATTGAGGATCTGCTGAGGGAGAAAGGTTTTGGTGTAACCTGCCATGAAGGAAGCGGCAGGGAAGGCAATGTAAAGGTACTGAATATTGTTTGCAGGGAATCAGATCTGGCTGCGCTTATAGGTATTGCCTCTGATATTGATAAAGGTGCAATGATTACAAAACATTTAATAGAAGGGCTGAGCGGTGGTTTTTTACTTAATATAAGAAACAGGTTATTCTGGGGCTGAAAGGGTATTAAAACTGGATATGGCAAGCAAATCTTTGATGCCAATTTAATCAGCAGAGCTTTTATGCCATATAGTCAGCAGGGAGGTATTGAAAATTAAAAAAACAGTTAATATTAAAGAAGTTGCAAGATATGCAAATGTTTCCCAGGCGTGTGTATCAAAATACCTGAATAAAAGGCCATATGTGAGCGAGCAGACAGGGAAAAAAATACAGGATGCGATAAATATTTTAAAATACAGTCCACGTGAGATAGCAAGAAGCCTGGTTAAAAGAAAAACCAATAATATCGGTCTTCTTATACTGGATATTAAAAATCCTTACCAGACAGAGGTTATAAGAGGGATAGAGAATTACAAGAATGAAAAAAATCTTGACTATAATCTGCTTCTAATTGATATGCTCCAGACTGAAAAATCAGGGGATAAATATATTGATTCATTTATCCAGAACAGGGTAAACGGTATCCTTACAACATCCGATAAAATAAGCAGGGAAAGCTTAAAAACCTGAAAACACTTGGCATACCGATAATATTTATCGGCAGGTTCCTTAAATTTTCTGATATTGAAGTCGACTATATTACCATTGACAATGATAAGGGCTCATATATAATGACAAATTACCTGCTGGATCTTGGCCACAGAAAAATAACATTTTTAACTCCCCGTATGGACTCTTCTGTAATATCCCTTAGGATAAAGGGGTATATAGATGCCATCAAGGATTTTAATGCAGGAGATGTTTTAGAAGATATCTTTTACGGGGATGATTTTACCTTCGGCTCAGGCTTTAAAGCCGCTGAAAAAATATTTTCCAGGGCTGATAAGCCAACTGCAATATTCTGCATAAATGATTACTCCGCTTATGGTGTTATTGATTACTGCATAAGCAAAGGTGTTGGAATTCCTGAGAAGGTATCAATTGCAGGATACGATGATATCCAGTTCAGTTCTCTGGGTCTTATAAACCTTACAACAATAAGGCAGCCTATAGAGGAGATTGGAAGGCTGGCAGCAGAGGCACTTTTTAAAAAACTTGAAACAGGGGATAAAAAGAGGATAAAAATTGTCCTTGACCCGGAGCTTGTAATAAGAAATTCCACAATGAGGATATTATAAGCAAATGAAATACGCAATTGTTGTTTCAGTTTTTAAAACTGAATTTGGCCCCATTGTTTTCAAGGGTAACCTGGCTGACAATATAAAGGCAGCACGCGAACTTGGTTATGATGCAGTTGAGCTTGCTGTTAAAAATCCGGAGTCAGTTGATGTGGAAGCCTTAAAAAAAATTCTTGAGGAATATAGTATCCCGGCATTAACAATAGGCACAGGCCATTTTTTGACCAGGGTTTGAGTTTTTCTGATGATGATGGATCTGTCAGGCAGAAAGCCCTGGAAAATGTAAAAAAAATAATTGAACTTGCCAGTAATTTTAAGGCATCAATAATAATAGGCCTTATAAGGGGAACAGTAAAAAATGCCGGTAAGAAAGGCGGGGATGCCGTAAGGCTTGCAGAGGAGAGGATCTGCTCCTGTCTTGGGGACTGCATGAATTATTCAAAAAAATCAGGTATGGCATGCAGACATAACCTATATAAGAATTGCCACATCATTTGTATACCTGGCGGCTTTAGTTGACGGATTTAGCCGAAAAGTTGTTGGGTACGGACTGGGCAGAACACTATCAGCAGATCTGGCACTTGCAGCTCTTCTTGATGCTATATCAAAGAGAGATACAGGAGATCTTATCCACCATTCCGGCCAGGGTATTCAGTACTGTTGCTACGATTATGTAAAGATCCTAGAGGGTAATGGTATAGCAATATCAATGTCAGGCAAAGCAAATCCATATGACAATGCCAAGATAGAATCATTCTTTAGAACCTTAAAGGTAGAAGAAGTGTATATGTTTGAATACGAAACTTATGCCGAAGTACTTGAAAGAATTCCATATTTTATTGAAGAAGTTTACAATAAAAAAAGATTGCATTCTTCCCTGGGCTATATGCCTCCGGAAGAATTTGAAAATATAAGTAATGAAAAAATTAGAGCAAATGAGTCCCGTCAGCTGGTTCTGACTAGTTAACTTCGTGTCCAACTTTTGGGGTTCATATCATATACAAAAATAATTAGAAATATTATTAGAAATTTAAATTGCACTGATTAAAACTTTTTTTTAATTCTCATAAATATATTTAAAATATATTAAACTTTAGATAATAGCTTCTTGACATTAGCAAGCTTAAACTTTAAAATGGATAGAAAATGGTTTAACGTTACACTATATATTATTATTTTATTGAATTATTATTAAATAATCAGGATAATAATGAATATTTACAGGTCACTTTTATTCATTCCTTCATCAAGTACAAAGATGCTTGATAAAATTGAGAATTTAAACCCGGATGGTTTTATTTTAGATCTTGAAGATAGTGTACCACCTCAGTTAAAAGATGCTGCAAGGGTGAATGTAAAGGATAAAATCAAAGAACTTTCCGGCAAAGGTTATCCATGCTCTAAGAAAATATTTATAAGGATAAATGAGCTTGGAAGCCAGGATTCAAAAAAAGATGTTGAAATGACGCTTCTGCCACAAATCTGTGGTTTCGTGATCCCCAAGTTTGAAGATATTGAGAAATTAAAAATTTTTGAAAATGAACTTGCACAACAGGAAAAAAATAAGGGCATAAATTTGAATAAAACAAAAATAATACTCATGGTTGAAAGTTCAGCCGGTCTTGTGGAGCTTCTATATATAAAGAAACACAGGACTGAAGATTATTTTAAAAGGATAATAGCAATAGCCCTGGGTTTTGAAGATTTTACACGCAGCATGACTGTGCTGGGCGAGCTGTCTGTTGATATGCTTGATTATATAAGGAAAACAACAGTTTCCTATGCCAAAGCAAATGGTTTTTTGGCTATTGATACGGTATATAAGAACTTCAGAGATGCTGATGGATTGAGGGAGGACACTTCAAGGGCAGCAGGCATGGGTTTTGACGGAAAGCTTTTAATACATCCTTCACAGATTGACATTGTAAACAGCTGTTTTATGCCGCCTGTGGAAGATATAAAGAGGATGGAGGCTGTCCTTGCCAATAAGGAAAGAATAGAAAAAGAAGGAGCCATCAGTATAGAAGGGGTTATGTATGATACTGCTCACCTTAAATGGGCCCTTGTTGTTAAAAATTATCTTGATAAGATAAATAGCAATTAAAAAAATATTAAAAATAAAAAAATATTAAAAATATTTATTTGAAGGTATAAAGGTATATTTATGGATAACATTAAAGAAATGATAAAAGATTCTCTTGATGCTTTGGGCAGATGGGAAAAATCATCACAGCAGCAAATAGACACGGTGGTCAGGGAAATTGCATGGACAGTTTACAGCAATGCCGAAGAGCTTGCAAAGCTTACTGTTGAGGAAACTGGGCTCGGCAATTATGAGGATAATGTAACGCAGGACAAGAGAAAGGCAGAGATTATCTGGCACAGCCTGAAGGGTAAAAAATCAGTAGGTGTGATAAATACTGTGGAAGAGCTTCATATGGTGGAAATAGCAAAACCGGTTGGCGTTGTGGGAGTGGTTCTTCCGGTTACAATTCCGGTAACCAATTTTATGGCTAACTCAATGTTTGCATTAAAGTGCGGCAATTCAGTTATACATGCTCCGCATCCGAGCGCAAAAAAGACAATTGCAAGAACAGCAGAACTTGTAAAAAAGTCAATATCAAAATATAAAGTGCCGGAAAATCTTATACAGTATATTAAGGAGCCCACAAAGGAGCTTACACAGGAGCTCATGAAATCAGTACATGTTGTTGTTGCAACAGGTGGAATGGGGATGGTAAAAGCTGCCTATGCAAGCGGCAGGCCTGCTTACGGGGTGGGACCAGGAAATGTCCAGGCAATAATAGACCGGGATGCTGATGTTGACAGTGCAGCAAAAAAAATAATATCAAGCAGGTCCTTCAATTACGGCCTTCCATGTGCATCAGAGCAGGCGGTTATAGTTCCGTTGGAAATGTTTGATACGGTAGTGGGCTCTTTTATAAACAACGGTGCGGCATATATAAGCAGTGATTCTGATATTGCAAAGCTGCTTGGTGCCTTATTTAATGAAGACGGGGCCCTCAGCAGTCAGTGTATAGGGAAATCTGCATATGAGATTGCAAAAATTTCGGGGATCGATGTTCCAATTAACTCAAAAATAATTCTTGTCAGGGGTGATATTAAAAACCAGAACCAGCTCTTAAGGCGGGAAAGGCTGTCCCCGGTTTCAATGATTTATATCTATGATGATTTCAGCGAAGCAATAAGTATTGCAAAATCCAACCTGGAAATAGACGGCAAAGGCCATTCTATTGCAATACATTCCAACAACATGGAAAACATACAAAAACTGGCAGATGCGGTTTATGTATCAAGGGTTATCGTAAACCTTCCAAGCAATTTTAATGCCGGCGGTGGATTTTCAATAGGTTATGCGCCGACAACAACCCTTGGGTGCGGTACATGGGAAAATAATATACTATCGGAAAATTTAACCTACAAGCATCTAATGAATGTTACCAGGATAGGTTATCCCATCCCGGGTCCTGTACCTACCAGCAAGGAAATATGGGGTTAAGATTATTAATTTTTCAATGGCAAAGCAAGAATAAAAAAATGAATAAAAAAGTAAACAGTGAAAGGAAAAAAAATGAACGAGATTAAAAAATCAGGCACTGAAGATCTTTTCTTTGAAGACTCAGCCGTTGGCAGAATGAAAAAAGAACTCTGGGAAGCAAGCGATGAACAAATAGATAAAGTACTTGCAGATTATGGCATACCCTCTCCTCCTGAGTGGACTAAGGAGGGAACATACATTCAGACAACTATAAGGTACAAAATAATTGAGCAGAGAAAGAAAAATGACATAGTTTTTATTCCGGTTGGTTGCACTGAGCTTCATGGCCAGCATATGGTAAGCGCCTCCGACACATTTTTTGTAACACAGATTCTTGAAGGTGTGAGAAGATACACGGCAAAAAGAGGTGTTCCCATAAATATTGCTCTGCCGCCCCTCATGTATGGTGCTCATCCTTACCACCATGTGGGTCTGCCGGGAACTGTAGTTATCCAGGAAGACCATACAAAAGCGTTCCTCCATGATGTTATGCTCGGTCTCTGGAATGACGGGTTCCGCAAGCAGATAATAGTAAACAACCATGGACAGCTCTGGATGCTTGAATCAACAATACAGGATTTTGTTAAGAAGTACCAGATACCTGGAATTTTCAGAGTGCTTGACTGGCACAGGTCTGTAAGGGAGTTTTTCAGGACAAAAGACAGGGGCGGTAAATACGATACGCCATTTACACATGCCGATGAAGCTGAAACATCAATTGCGCTGCTGATGTTCCCAGAAATGGTAGACATGAAGCATGCCTGCGACACTGAGGCAGAGTTCTATATCCCGGGCGGTCATATGGATTCACCTACAGATGCCTACAGAAGGCCATCCAAATGGTCCGAGTGCGAAGGCCATGTTGGGCTTGAAGTTGCAACCACCCCAGAGGGTGTGGTGGGCCATGCTACAAAAGCAACAGCCTATAAGGCAAAAAGACCTATAGCTGCAATTCTCAAGTACCTGACACTTTTAAATGATGAGATACTTGAGGCTCTTCCGCCAGGAAAGGTTCCTCCTGTTGAAAAAGTTACGCTAAGGACCGAAAAGGAAATGGAGCCATACTTAAAGGAGCCGTTAAGTGAAGGCTGGAGATCCGTGTACGGATTGCCAAGAATAGGATTCTGATATTTTAATTTAACAATAAATACAGCGGCCGGATTTAAGTTTAATAAAACTGGCCACTTGAAGATTTTCTTTATAATTGTAATTGAAAAAAATTGTTTATATTATTTATGGAAAATAAAATTACAGATTTAAAAAACATTGCCAGGCAGCTCAGGCTTAACACATTTAAAGCTATAACAAATGCCGGAGGAGGCCATTACGGGGGAAGTTTATCAGTAATAGAAATAATTGCTGTGCTTTATTTTGACATTATGAGGATAAATCCCAAAAACCCTGATGATGACGCAAGAGACAGGTTTGTACTGTCAAAAGGCCATGCAGGCCCTGTATTATATACCGCACTTGCAATGCGGGGGTACTTCCCTTTGGATGATTTAAAATATCTTGACAAGCCTCTTTCCAGCTTCCCAAAGCATGTGGACAGACTCAAGCTGAAGGGAATCGATGCTTCAACCGGTTCACTGGGACAGGGCCTTTCAATTGCATGCGGGATGGCAATATCATTAAAACAGCAAAAAAAAGATAACCTTGTATATGTGGTATTGGGTGATGGTGAGCTGGACAGCGGACAGACATGGGAAGCTGCAATGGCGGCATCTAAATATGGGCTCGATAATATAATTGCAATAATTGACAGGAATCAGGTCCAGATAGATGGTTCCACTGAGGAAATAATGCCTATTGAACCATTGAAAGATAAATGGACTGCGTTTGGCTGGAGAGCGTCAGAGGTTGATGGACATGATGTTGCGGCTCTTCATTCTGAAATTATAAATGCTCAAAAAAAAAGTGGAAAACCTAATATCATTATTGCAAAGACAATAAAGGGATGCGGCATATCTTTTATGGAAGGCAAATGGCAGTGGCACAGCGGAACAATTGATGGAAGCCAGTACAAATCCTGCCTCCTGGAGCTTGGAGAGGGTGAATAGAGATGAAGACAGAATTAAAACTATGCGCTTTGACATATGGGGCGGTATTGACCGAACTTGGAAGAGAAAATGCTGACATTTTTGTTTTGGAAGCTGACCTTATGAAGGCTTCAGGCACCAGGCCATTCATGGAAGCGTATCCTGACAGGCATATAAATGTCGGCGTTGCCGAGCAGAACCTGGTTGGGATTGCTGCAGGTCTTGCTTCAATGCAGCGGATTCCATTTGCTTGTACCATGTCAAATTTTATGTCCCAACGTGCATCAGACCAGGTGACCATAAGCGTTTCATTCAATAAGTTCAATGTGAAGCTTATTGGATGCTATGCCGGCCTTAGCCAGGAAAAAAATGGCGCAACACATATAAGCATTATGGATGTTGCAGTGATGAGGTGTCTTCCAAACATGAAAGTTATTGTGCCGTCTGATCATAGGGAGCTTGCAGATGCCCTGAAATTTGCAGCAGAGGATAATGGCCCGCTTTATATAAGGATGCCGAGGGTTCTTCCAGAGGCTCTTTTTGATGACTCATATAAATTTACCTTTAATAAAGGATACCAGGTAAAGACGGGTTGCGATCTCACAATTATTTCAAATGGAATATCCTCTTTGGTCGCATCAGGAGTACTGGATGAGCTTGAAAAAGAAGGAATAAATGCAGGTCTTGTCCATTTTCCTGTTGTAAAGCCTGCAGATGAAGAAATAATACTGGAAGCTGCGGAGCAGACCGGCGCATTAATAACAGTTGAGGACCATTCAATATATGGGGGTCTTGGGGGTCTTGTATCGGAAATAACAGGTAAAAACAGGAGTGCAATTGTTGCGCGCATTGGCTTAAATGATATGTTCGGGCTCACAGCAAGCCTTGACTTCCAGTTAGATTATTTTGGCATTTCAGTTGAAAATTTAATAAAGACTGCAAAAGAAGTAATTTCCAGGAAGAAGTAAGGAATAAATATAAATAATAAAATAATAAGCAATAATTAATTTTTATTAGTAAAAAGGAGGATAATATGAAAGGTAAAATGAGGGCGATAAAACTGTTTTGTGATTATGAGCCAAAAAAGGATTACAGGCTCACAAATTATGAGCTGACTACAAAAAAGATATGGGATTCAAGCAGTGTATGGAGAAATCCAAGGGTTGAAATGGTGGAAGTCGATATCCCGCAGCCTGGTCCCAGGGATGTTCTGGTGAAAGTAAAATCCTGCGGAATATGCGGATCTGACCTGCATTTTATTGAGTATGACGAAGACAGATACATGCTATACCCGGGTCATGGCAGGTTTGAGAATATCATACTCGGACATGAAATTTCAGGAGTTGTAGCTGAAATCGGTTCAGAGGTTGTTGATTTAAAAGTCGGCGATTATGTAACAATGGAGGAGATGACCTGGTGCGGTGAATGTGTTGCATGCAGGAATGGCTTCCCAAACCAGTGCGAAAGGCTTGAGGAAATTGGCGTAACATATGACGGTGGCTATGCGGAATACCTCACTGCTCCTGCCAAGCTTTGCTGGAACATAAATGGTTTCAAGAATATTTATAAGGACGAAAAATTGCTTTTTGATGTTGGTGCAACAATAGAGCCAAACAGTGTTGCTTATAATGCAATATTTGAAAGAGGCGGTGGGATAAGACCGGGCCATAGGGTTGTAGTTTTTGGCTGCGGGCCCATTGGCCTTTTTGGTATAAGCCAGCTGAAAAGGGCTGGGGCATCAAAGCTCATGGTGTTTGAGCCTGGTGAAGGCAGGAGAAAACTTGCGCTTGAAATGGGTGCAGACAAGGTCTTTGACCCTGTGGCGATTGAAAAGACTGGAAAAAGGACGGAAGACGTAATACTTGAGGAAACAGATGGCCAGGGTGCAGATTTCTTCCTTGAAAGTTCAGGTGCAACTGAAATTACCATGCCGTCCATGCTGAATGCTTTAAACGTAAATGCAAAAATTATACTTGTAGCATGGCCACCAAAACCTGTTCCCACAGATTTTAAAAAGATGTTCCCAAGAGCTTCGCAGATATTCTGTTCAATGGGCCACTCAGGAAACGGCACTTTTGAGAATGTGATAAGGCTTATTTCTGCCGGCATGATCCATCCTGAGAAGATAATAACTTCAAGCTATCCGTTATCCAGGGGGCTTGAGGCTATTGAAATTGCCAAGAAGAGGGAAGCAGCCAAGATAATATTAAAT
>Ga0233425_10003474_pt1 | contig 28469 bp, 21 predicted proteins | sample Watercolumn_Towu_2_FD_181712 | JGI IMG/M metagenome (GOLD analysis project Ga0233425, IMG submission 181712) | Freshwater microbial communities from Lake Towuti, South Sulawesi, Indonesia - Watercolumn_Towuti2014_140_MG | ecosystem: Environmental > Aquatic > Freshwater > Lake | place...
GGCAAGAAGAAAGTAGTTGTCTGGAACAACATTCCCTTGAACGGTGAGGCTCCGTCGGCCGTCTTTACGGACCGACTTGGGAGTTTTCAGTTCGAAGAGCTGAAAGGCGTCGCACTGGACAGCATGTTTCTCTATCTCTCCGAACGCAGCGGACGGATCGGTATTTGGAGAGGCATACCGTCCTCTTCTTCCGTTGAGCCGATCATCACGTTCACTCTTCCTGCCACAAACCTGAATCAGCTGCACAGCGATGGAGTGTATTTTACTGCGACGGTACAGGATGGCAGCCCGCGCGGCGTGTACATCTACAGAGTTGCAGATTTGAAAGAAGGAGTCGTCCCGGTGTCCTACAAGGTAGTGCTGAGCTCTCCGCAGCTGCAGCTGAACCTTCCCTCCTCCGCGGTGACCTTCGGGAACAGCTTGGCGATTGCAAACACAAGTTTCAACTCCGTACTAGTCTGGAGGAGTGTCGAAGATGCCGGCGATCCATCGAAGGTTGTTGTCCTCGGTCAGCAATCGCCCAGCGGTCAGGCGCCAGCTATCGCAGCGAACCGTCTTCACATGCCTGGCTCGCTTGCGGGGTTCGGCGGCTCGCTCTGGGTGGGTGAATTCAAGTTCTCCTCGCGCATCCTGCGGTACAGCATTCCACAGGCGACAGGCGTGGCCGGGTTCGAACCTACGCCGCGCACCCCGGTTCTCCATCAGAACTTTCCCAATCCCTTCAATGCTGTGACACAGGTGAGATTCGAACTCACTACCGCTGGCGTGATCAGACTGAGTGTCTTCGATCTGTTGGGACGGGAGGTGGCGTCGCTCGTGAACGGGGTTCTTTCCGCAGGTGAACATAGAGTTTGTTGGAACGGGCGAAATGCCGCTGGTGAAATGCTTCCTACCGGCGCATACATTTCCGTCCTGAGAACCGATGGCGTTGCCGTTGTGAGAAAGATGTTGTTGTTAAAGTAACAATTCCGAACATTCACCTTCACATCGTACACTAACGGACACACAATGACAAACCTTCAGCGTCGAATATCGGCAACAGTTGTCCTTGTGCTTCTTCTGCTTGGCTTCTCGCACGCCCAAAAAAGAAATCTCTTGACCGGGACATACTCAGCAGAGTCGATTCAAAGAGTCTTGATTGATCGAAATGGCTGGCATCCGTTTCCGCGTGCAACAGAACGGGAGCAATGGCTGAAACTTCCCGAAGCGATGAGGCTCGCATATATCAAAAAAGGGGAAGAGTCCCTTTCCACCAAATGGCCGATTCTACCTGCAACGCTGTATCTCGACTATGCCCGCACGGGGAACCGTGAGAACTATCAACGACCGTATTTCGAGCGACGACAGAAGATCCAGAATCTTGTACTCGCCGAGTGTATGGAGGGAAAGGGAAGGTTACTTGACGAGATTCTCAACGGCCTGTGGCTCCTCTTCGAGGAGACCTCGTGGGTCATTCCTGCGCATGTAAAAGGGTTGCAGAGGGGCGAGGACTTGCCGAAGCACGAAATGCAGGTGGTCGATCTCTTTGCTGCGGAAACGGGGACGCTTGTCGCCTGGACGTACTATCTGCTTGCTGACGAGCTCGGTAAAGTCTCTCCGCTGATCCCCAACCGGATGCGCGATGAACTGCAGGCAAGGATCTTGAAGCCCAATCTTGAGCGTGATGATTTCTGGTGGATGTGGACTGATGTGTCTGCTGATCGGGAACATCACATCAACAATTGGACCCCCTGGATCTGCTCCAACTGGCTTGCGGCGATTCTCCTCGTCGAAGACAACATGCAGGCCCGCGTCCGCGGCGTTCACAAAGTCATGAAGACGCTTGACCAGTTTACGAACAGCTACCCCGACGACGGTGGCTGCGACGAAGGGCCATCCTATTGGGAACGCGCGGGAGGCTCATTGTTCGAATGCCTCGAGCTCCTTGAAAGTGCCACACAGGGTTCGGTCAATATGTACTCGAAACCCCTGGTTCAAGAGATCGGCAGGTACATCTACAGAGCTCATATCAATGGTCAGTACTATGTGAATTTTTCAGATGCACCGGCGAAGGTCAATATTCAGTCGGATCTCGTTGTCAGGTACGGAGACAAGATCGGGGATAGAAACCTCGCGCAGCTTGGAACGTACGCCGCCGGTTTACAGCGCCTCGAGGAACGGGGAGTCTCAGGGAGTCTGACCCGCGAGCTGACCTATATTTTCAACCTCGATGTGATGAAGAAACATGAGTCTAAAGCACCGCTTGTGAAAGACGTCTGGCTGCCGGGAACCCGGTTTGTGGCTGCCCGGCAGCGCGAAGGCTCGGCGGAGGGACTATACGTTGCGGCACAGGGTCTCCACAATGACAAGAGCCATAATCACAATGACTGCGGCAATTTCATTGTCTATCTCGACGGGGAGCCCGCGATTATCGATGTGGGAGTCGAAACGTACACGGCAAGGACCTTCAGTGGAGACAGGTACAGCATCTGGACGATGCAGTCGGCCTACCACAACCTTCCGACCGTCAATGGTGTGATGCAGAAAAATGGAAAGCAGTACACCGGAAGAGACGTGAAGTATCGCAACGGGGGGGAGGAGGCACAATTCTCGCTCGATATCGCGGGGGCGTATCCTCCTGAAGCTGGAATCGTGACATGGTTCCGTTCCGTCACACTCGATCGCGAAGAAGGTGAGGTACGGGTCGAGGAGAAGTATCATCTCAAATCCGCGGACAAAGGAATCACGCTGACGCTCATGACGCCGTGTGAAGTATCTGATGCCGGACGAGGTCAGTTGGTTCTGACCATGCCAAAGGGAGAAGGGAGTGGCACGACAAAAATGATCCGTGTGAAATATGATCCGGCAAAACTTGCATCGAGCGTTGAGGCAATCGATGTGAAGGACAATCAGTTGAAGCGGGTCTGGGGACCTACCCTGCGAAGAATTCTGCTTACGGTCAAGTCGAAGGAGCTGAAGGAGTCACTTGGCGTGACCATCGGCCGACATCTACAATAGATTCAGATCCCGATACCGCAGACCTGGAATCGAAAACCCGAAACTGAAAACTCGCTCACGAAAGGCAAGGACCCGAATGAGTTTCGACAACGGTGTAATTGATCTCCGGAGTGACACAGTTACTCATCCGACGCCGGAGATGCGCGCTGCCATGGCGGCGGCAGTCGTCGGCGACGATGTGTTTGGCGATGACGAGACGGTGATACAGCTTGAAGAGTTTGCAGCGGAGTTGCTGGGCTATGAGGCGGCGCTCTTTGTCGCGTCCGGAACAATGGGAAACCTTGTCGCGTTGCTCACGCATTGTGAAAGGAGTTCGGAGGCAATCGTTGGAGACAAGTCGCACGTCTTCCTGCACGAAGTCGGTGGCATGGCGGCACTTGGAGGCATCCAGGCGAGCAAGATTCCGAACCAGCCTGACGGGACGCTGAAGTTTGAAGATATCGTTGCTGCCATCCGCGAGGAAGACGTCCATCATCCGAGGACGAGGCTCATCTGTCTGGAGAACACGCAGAACTCTTGCGGAGGAGTTCCGTTGACACCTGCTTACATGAGCTCTGTCGCCCAGATTGCGAAGAAGTACGGATTGAAAGTTCACCTCGACGGAGCACGACTTGCGAACGCCTCCGTCGCTCTCGGAGTGCCCATGAAAGAGCTAACGAGGGGCGCCGATTCAACCATGATCTGTCTCTCGAAAGGCCTGTGTGCGCCGATCGGATCTGTGCTGTGTGGTTCAATAAGCTTTATTGCTGAGGCTCGGCGGAACCGTAAGCAGGTAGGAGGCGGGATGAGGCAGGTTGGTGTCATTGCAGCTGCCGGGCTTGTTGCATTGAAGGAGATGGTGAAACGGCTCGATGAAGACCACGCAAACGCGAAACGTCTTGCTGAAGGGATGCGCAGCATTCCCGGAATCGTGTTGCAAAATCCCGAGCCTTGGACGAATATGGTCTACTTCCAGCTAGGTTCCGGGGCGAAAGTCTCCAAGCAGAGGTTGCTGGAACATCTGAGAAACAAAGGGATTCTGGCGGACATGAGGCTGGTGACGCATCGGTGGATTACGTCACGGGATATTGAGTCCGTGCTTGGCGCCTTGCGGGACATACTACGGGGTTAGTCCGATGCGGTGGCAACTTTTTCTAGCTGTCATGTGTTAGAAGTGAATCACAGGAGTGTGCCGTCTGACAGAAAGGAAGCAGGAATACGAAGCATGAATCTTCTCCGGTGTGGGAGAAGGGGACGCGGCAGCGGCCATTCTTGGTGAGTGATAGGAGGTCACATGAAGTCTAATCCGGTTGGGTGGTTTGAGATTCCCGTGACCGATATGGGGCGCGCAACGAAATTCTATGAACGGGTGCTCAACACGAAGCTGACGCCCGTTGTAATGGAGTCTCTCGCCATGGCGTGGTTTCCGATGGAGCCGGGAATCGAGGGGGCGTCAGGCTCACTGATCAAAGCGGAGACATACGTCCCTTCGTACAATGGATCGATGGTCTACTTCAGTGTCGACGACATTGAAGGGACTCTCGAGCGCGTAAAAATGAATGGCGGCAAGATCATTCGCGGAAAGTCGAGCATCGGAGAGTACGGATTTGTGGGTCACTTTGAGGACTGCGAAGGCAACAGAGTCGCCCTCCATTCCACTCAATAGTGTTCAGGCGGTTCGTTGAAGCAGCGGGAGGCTCACAGCGCGCGCGACAGTTTTGGCGAGCAGTGAGCCTCTTCTGCTGAAAGGCCAGCAGAAGAGATGCTCGATTGGATGGTCACGGCATATGGATCGGACTGCATTGACCAGCAGCCTTGTCGCGATTCTTCTTCCTCGGTATTCCGGAAGAACGAGCGCCGAGCAGACGTAGATTGCCTTATAGGAGCGATGAAGTGGCGTCCGCCGCAAGAGTTCACGCTCACTGATGCTTCCGTCGACGAACTTTCGCATCAACGTTCGTGTCGTCGGAAGCACAAGCATCCATGCAACGGGGCCTTTGTTCGTTCGCTTCTCCGTCATTGTGGAAGTGTGAATACGCTTCAACCTCTTCATCACGCGGGGAGTAACGGAGATCTGTTCCGGATCGGTCCTCGCAGCGAAGAACTCGTCTGCCAGCGTGATCATTCGCTTGAGGTTTTCCTCCACGTCAACTCTCATTGATTATCATCCTGAGTCCCAGCCTTGGCGCCAGTCAGAGTCCCGCTTCCGATAATTGGAATCGAATCACGAAGAAAATGTAATTGTGAAAATTGAAAAATGCTATTCGCGGTTGATCATGATTGAAGAAACGACGAGTTTCGGTTGGTGCACTGCATCCGCAATCTGTCCTTCGATTGTTTCGTTTCTGCATGCTTGCTTCTTAATTCTAACTCCTGACTTCTGACTTCCGTTCTCTCCCTTCTCAATTCCGATTCCTGCCCATCTGCTCCTGAGTAATACGAATCTCCAACTTCAGCCTGGAACTCAGAACTTGAAACTCCAGACTCACAACTCAACTTCGACATTTTCCATTTTCCTGCATCTCTTTCTGCTTAGATTATGGCGCTCTCTAGTTCGCTGTTCTCACCACCGGAGATACCGTGCATGAAAACCTTTCATTGAAAATAGATCCACTGACGAATGAGGAATACATAGAGGTCGCTCTGAGCGGCCAACAACTGCTGAACGACCCCTTTCTCAACAAGGGCTCGTCATTTACGGAGGAAGAACGGCTACGGCTTGGACTCGCCGGCTTGCTCCGTTCAAGCGTCTCAGACATCGAGACTCAATGTGCGCGGAGTTATGATATGTACACGCGCAAACAGGATGATATCGAGAAGTACATCTTCCTCCAGTCTCTATTGAATCGCAACGAAACACTTTTCTATAGCCTTCTGGCCGAACACCTCATCGAAATGCTTCCGATTGTCTACACTCCTACGGTGGGGCAGGCGTGTCTGATGTTGAGCCGCATTACGAGGGAATACCGCGGTGTATATATCAGTCCCGAAAATATAGCGAACATCGATGACATTTTTTGCGAAGTCCCGCTTCCGGAAGTGTCTCTTATCGTGGTGACAGACGGCGAGAGGATTCTCGGGCTGGGCGATCTTGGCTCGGACGGAATGGGCATTCCGGTTGGGAAGATCAATCTGTACGTGGCGGCGGGCGGAATACATCCGGCTTGCTGTCTCCCCATCTGTCTTGACGTGGGGACGAACACAGATCGCTTGCTGAGCGACCCACTGTATCTGGGCTACCGGCAGCGCAGGCTTGAGGGAAGGGAGTACGAGGACTTCATTGAAAAGTTCGTCCTTGGAGTGAAACGCAACTTTCCAAATGCGTTGTTGCAGTGGGAAGACTTTGCGAAGCACAAAGCCTTCAAGAACCTCGAGCGATACAGAGACCGGATTCTGTCGTTCAATGATGATATCCAGGGGACCGGTGCTGTGGCTCTTGCAGCGCTCCTCACGGCGATGGACATCAAGAAAGAGCGGTTCACCGATCAGAAGTTCGTGATCGTTGGCATGGGACAGGCTGGTCACGGGATTGCGTCGAACATCCTGACGATGCTGAAGGAAGAGGGAGCGGCAGATGAAGAGGCCCAGAGCAAGATATTTGCGCTCGACGCTCCAGGATTACTCATGGAGGACACTCCCGGACTCGAACTGTATCAGAAGAAGTTCGCACAGAAACGGTCTACGGTAGCAGGGTGGAAGCTGCAGAATCCCGGTGCCATCAATCTGACGGATGTAGTGCGCAACAGTGGAGCAACGGTGCTTATCGGAGTCACGGCGCAAAGCGGATTGTTCAGTGCCGAGATTCTGGGTCAGATGGCGAAAAACTCCGAGCGGCCAATTGTGTTTGCGCTCTCAAATCCGACATCCAAGTCAGAGTGCACACCGGAAGATGTAGCAAAGGCGACGAACGGAAAGGGTTTTGCGGCGACTGGAAGCCCGTTCGCACCCTTCCAGTACAACGGAAAGGAATTCGTGACGTCTCAGTGCAACAATATGTTTGTCTATCCAGGTATGGGATTGGGTGCTCTGGTAGGTCAGGCGACAAAGGTGACAGCAAAGATGTTTCTCCGTGCCAGTAAAGCCCTGAGCGGACTCGTGACACCTGAGCAACGGAAACAGAACATGCTTTTGCCGAATCTCAAGGATATCCGCAACGTCTCGGCAGCAGTCGCAAAAGCCGTGGCGATCGAAGCGCGTGATTCGGGCATTGGGCGGCTTTTGAGTGATGATGAACTCGAGCGAGTGATCAAGAAGGCTCAATGGGAGCCGCACTACTACCCGTTCAAACCGAAATAGGCCTCCTGTTAGGTGCCACGCACCTTCAAGGTGCGTGGCACCTTCCGTGTTGTACAAAAGAAACGAACCAGCAATCGCGTTGTCAAGTTGATTCCATTGGCGCGAATTACTGCAAACTGAAATCCCTTCTAGCTTGCAGGGAATCCTGGGGGAGTTAAGCACCCTATTCCTTCAAACCGAAAAGCACACCCACCTTCCTGTCTTTTTTCGTCTTCGGGAGAATTCGTGTCATGGCATCGTCAGGAGCTGGATTCGTTTTCCCCAAGCGGATTTCTGTGAGACGTTCATCATGGTGCCCTAGGAAGCCCTTTTTGTTAGTCAGCTGCACAAGTTTCGACTGTCAATGAGTACCTGATTTGAGCATTTTCTCACCTATCCATCCGCGATGAAACCAACCTCGTTGTTCGCTCTAACTGTTTCCTGATCAATCAGATACAGAAAAACCAGCCCTCGACGCAAAATACCAAGTTCGCGGTATTGTGGTTTTTGACGTCCGCGTGTACAATCGAACCGCGGATCACCACTTCCCCGGGGGAAAGAACTGATCAACCGCAATCAGCGACGCCCCCTGTTACCCGTCAATTGGAGGTCGCCATGCAAACGAGTAAACGATTGTTTACATTATTATCGGTCGGACTTCTGACCATTCTCCTCGTGCTCCTTGGTGCGACAGGAGCGACGCCAGCAGGCTCTCAGCCGCAAGAGTACACCGGCAGCACCAATCATATTGTGACACTTGACCAAGCGGTGAAATTCGTATCGACCTATAAGCTAGCCCCGACATTCGCAGTTAAAGGCGCATATTTTGACAGGAGCATTTTCGATAAGATTCTCGCGCAAAAAGATTGCATCGGCATCCGCTACTACTATGGACGTAAAGATGACGGTACGCCCTGCCTCGTACTCGTGGGTGTCGATAGCAAGGGAAATGACATGACTGCCGGCATTCTGGGCGAAGACGCGATCCTTTGTCCACCGCTCTGTCCGCCGGCGAGTCCTTTGAACCAGTAGTGGAAAACTCCGACGATGCCTCTTTTCGTATATGTCGTACTCGCAAGTGCGTTTGTCCCTGTCATCGTCGGATTGATTCGATTCAACAAGCATGACACGGGTGGAAGGATTCTCCTGATGCTCGTTTCGGCTAACGCCATTCAGATGTCGGCGGCATACACACTGGCGATGATGAAAATCCCGAACCTGTGGTTCGTGAATCTGTACAGGCCGATCGAACTCGTTCTCATTGCTCTCGCGTTCGTCGCGATGCTGGAGGGCCGACTCGCAAGGAGAGTCATTCTTTTGTGTGCGGTGCTGTATGTTCTGATCTGGATTGCCGACAAATTCACTCTTGATGTCTCCGGTGAGCTAAACACGCGCATGGCGATGCTCTCGAGGATCATCGCGATCATCATGTCCATCGTCGCGCTCTATGCAGGATCTGGGGCGCTGGACACGCGATTCGCTGAACGGACGCTGACATGGGTGGGTGCGGCTGTCCTACTCTATTCTTCTGGGACGCTCCTCGTGCTTGGATTTGGCAATCAACTCATCGCATCGGGGCGTGAAGCATTTGTGCAGGCGTGGCACATTAACTGGACGCTGCTTCTGGTGGCGAACATCTTCTACACGAAAGGACTCTTGTGCAGATCCCATCGTCAGATATGATGATGATTTTGGCGGCAGGGACGCTTGTGCTTCTGACCTTTGCCGTGGCAACCATCGTGGTAATGTTTGCCAGCCATCGTCGGGTTGTGCGTGCGCAACGCGCACAGCTCGAAGAAGTTCAGCGGAGCGAAGAGAAGTACAGGGGTCTGTTCGATAACTCCGTCGCGGGGATCATCAAATTTTCGCTCGACCGCTGGACTGTTGTGGAATCGAATGAAGCGGTCCGAGGACTCTTTCGCTGCACAACCGCGGATGAACTGCAGCGAAATATCCTGAAACTTCCGACGGAGGTCAGGTCATGCATCTCCAATGCGCTGACTTTGAAGAAGGTTCTCACGGAGTTCGAGATTCATACGACAGGGAGCGACGGGCAAGACCTCTGGCTTCTTTTCTCCGCCAAGTTGACCGGCGAGGAGGGTCTTGCTCAGGCCGTGATGATCGACATGACGAAACGGAAGTACTACGAAGAGAAGATCAAAGAGCAGGGAATGTTGCTTGACCACACACAAGATGCAGTTATCGTAGTGGACGGTCGGGGGATCATCGAGTACTGGAACTCTGGTGCCGAGCTCATGTATGGCTGGTCGCGCCTCGATGCGAGTGGCCGGGCGCTCGGGGCGCTCCTCTATGGGCGGCAGCAATGGGAGAACTATCTCGCCGCCATGGAAGATGTACTTCAGTTTGATGAGTGGAACGGTGATCATCACCAGTGCCGGAAGGACGGAAAGGAAATACTCGTTGAGAGCCGCTGGAGAACGATCGAGAAGGAATCAGGGAAAGGGACATCCATTCTTATCGTGAATTCGGACGTCACAGAGAAACGGCGCCTCGAATCACAGTTCGTCAGGGCGCAGAAAATGGAGAGCATCGCACTCCTTACCGGCGGCATGGCGCATGACCTTCAGAACATCCTGGCGCCGGTGGCAATGTCGATCCCGTTGCTCCGGAAGAAACTGCGTGATATATCGGTGACACCAATTCTCGACGCAGTGGAGGTGAGTGCACGGAGCGGGCTCGAGCTCGTGCAGAACATCCTGACGTACGGTCGTGGAATCTCAGGGCAGCGTGTTCGGGTCGATGTGGTCCAGGTTCTCGATCAGGTGCTTGGCATTGTCGGACCGGGCCTCCCCGATACTGTTCAGCTACAACGCCACGTGAACGGGAAGCCGTGCTTCGTCTCCGGAGATCACAACCAGCTGAAGCAGGTGATCTTGAATCTTTGCGTCAATGCACGTGACGCGATGCCCTCGGGCGGCGTCCTTGATGTCACAGTCGGATTGCGCGACGCTGATGATGAGTTGCTCGAAGATTTTCCGGATGCTGATACCGGCCCATATGTGGTCGTGAGCGTGCGCGACACAGGCCACGGGATACCGGAAGAACAGCTCGATCGCATTTTCGAACCATTCTATACGACGAAAGAACTTGGCGAAGGGACTGGCTTGGGACTCTCGATTGCGCACGGAATCGTGAAGAGTCACCGCGGCTACATCACAACACGGAGCGTCCTGAACCATGGGACGACGTTTCATGTCTACCTTCCTGCGAATCATGAAGAAGCGCCCGAGAAGGGAGAGGGAGTATAGCAATGGAGGCTTTGCAGGTGTCAAAGCGGAGAATCCCGGTCTGGATCGTCGACGACAACCAGGGATTCTGCCTTATCCTCGGTGAATCGATCAATCAGAGCGAGACAGTGGAATGTACGCGGACATTTCATTTCGCAAAGACCGCGCTGCACACGCTGGCAACCGATCTCCCGAGACCGAGAGTCATTCTGCTCGACATCAAGATGCCACGCATGTCCGGACTCGACGCAATCACAACGATCAAAAGAATCGAACCCGACATACAGGTCATCATGCTGACGTCGCATGACCTCGATGAAAACATCCGAACGGCAATGAACCGCGGTGCGTCAGGGTACCTGCTGAAATCTTCTTCGCCGGACGAGATCATCCATGCGATAGAAAACGTCGAAAAGGGGGGAACACCGCTGGATCCCCATGTGACGAAAAAGATCATGCATGCCTATCTGGGACAGAATGAAGAAAACCCGTACAAGTTGACGCGCCGCGAGCGGCACATCCTGGAATGTGTTTCGGTTGGCCAGACGTCAATGGAAATTGCAGCTAACCTCAAATTGAGTGTCTACACAATAGAGACCCACCTCAAAAACATCTACCAGAAGCTCAACGTGCACTCTCGACATGCATTGGTCACAAAGGCCAATAAAGAGAGGCTGATCTAGCTCTGAGCGTCTCAAAGTGAGTCAACCGGAAAATACCGTACGTACGGTATTGTGTGTCCCGTTCCGTCCCGATAGATTCGTTCATGATGGAGGAGTGCTGCCGATGCGGGATCCATCGGGAGACCGCTTCTTTCCGTTTCCCCGCGGCATTCGCCTCTCCATGCCATGACTCCGACGAATACGAACCAAGGTTTGTCAACGTGTTCAGCAGGGAAACTCACGGCCACGTGCCGGACAGGGCGATTCTTGAGTTCTTCCGCCAACCAGTAATTGCGTACAGTCGACGCTTGCGTGCGAACCTTGACCGTGATCCCGAGTACATTGAGCGGAACAAGAGTGAAGTATACCGCGAGTTGCGGAGCTTTCTGACCCGGGCGGGATGTGTATTCGATGAACAGAACATCGATCTGCAGATGGAGTACGTCGTGCGGGAGGTTGTTGGTCGGCTACGGAGCTACGAAAAGGGCGATGTGCGTGATGGGACATAAGGCGATGACGAAGCAGGTATTGGAGTGACGGGATTACATTTCTTAGAGCACACCCGTGAGAGACTATGGCCAGTGATCGGAATGCCACAACCGGTAGCAAGCCATTTGATGAATGCACGATTGCGCAAGTATGGTCTAAGGCGCAGGCGGAATTGTGGTTCACGTTTTTCAAGCGTGACGAGTTTGGCGCGACGATCGCGAAGCAGGAGTACGGGAAAGAATCGGAATATGGTTGGGCGATTGATCACATCGTGCCGATCTCCAAAGGAGGGACAGACGCTGTCGACAATCTGAAGCCCGTACATTGGAAAAACGTAGGGAGAGGGAGATGAACTTCGTGCGGTGAGTTTGTTGCCGGGATTTCGTTTCAAGGATGCTAGGTCGGGAGTTTAGGTGCCACGCACCTTCAAGGTGCGTGGCACCTCTCATCTCATGCCACAAAGAAACAAACCAGTGATCGAGTTGTCAAGCTGATTCAATTGGCGCAAAAAAAAGCAAACTGAAATCTCTTGTACTTTGCAGGGGGTCCTCCGAAAAATGAACAGAACAGTCCCCGATCTTCCGGTCCTTCCTTTCTCGTTGTAACTCACCAAGTATTGTCTATATTTACATGCTTACGATTACGCCTAAAACCGTTTCAAGGGGCGCATGCGCGTTGACATTTCAGATATGTTGATGACACACATTGATCATGGAACTGCGAGAATTAGGGTTCGATAGTTGGTTTCAGCAGCAGTGGCAGACCGTTGGTGAGGCGGGGCGAAGGCCGGCGAGGATTACAGCGGTCAACAAGGACAGGTATCTCATCCGCAATGAAATGGCAGAGATAATTGCAGAGCCCACAGGAAAACTCGTCTTCACGGCGACCTCTCCTTCGGATCTGCCGTGCGTTGGCGACTGGGTGAGCGTCCAGTACCACAATGACGATTCGTTTGCCATTATTCACAGTGTGCTGCCGCGTCGAACGTCACTCCGGCGCAAGACGCCCGGGAGGGAGATCGACGTACAAATGATCGCCGCGAATATTGATACGGTCTTCATCGTGCAGTCGTGCAATGCAGACTTCAATATCCGGCGGCTCGAGCGGTATCTCGTGATGGTCCACGAAGGACAAATCGAGCCGGTGCTTCTTCTAAGTAAAAGTGATCTTGTAGGCCCAGAGGAATTAGATCAGATTGTGACGCTCGTCAGAGAAGAGCACATTGCGGCTGATGCCATTCCGTACAGCAGCATAACGGGAGACGGGTACGACAATGTGCTGAATGCGCTCCTTCCGGGAAGGACATATTGCATGCTTGGCTCCTCAGGTGTCGGAAAGACCACGCTTCTCAACCGGCTCCTCGGCAAAGAGGTGTTCGAAACGAATCCGATCCGGGAAAAGGACGGACGCGGCCGGCATACAACGTCGCGCCGCCAGCTCACGATGCTGGAGAACGGGGCGCTCCTCATCGACACCCCGGGAATGCGTGAGCTCGGCATGATCGACGTTGAGGGCGGGATTGACGAGAGCTTCTCAGATATCAGCGCATTCATCAGTCAGTGTAAGTTCAGCGATTGTTCCCATACAACCGAGATAGGATGCGCAGTCCTCGCAGCGATAGAGAGCGGAGAGCTGAGCGAGGAGCGCTTTGAGAGCTACAAGAAGCTCCTCCGGGAGTCCGCCTATCATCAAATGTCGTATGTGGACCGTCGGAAAAAGGGCAAAGCGTTTGGCAAGAAGGTAAAAGCAATCCTGAAGCACAAGAACAAGAGGAAAGGACTGTAGAGGCAGCGTACACCATGCAGGATCAGCGCAAGTTGTTTCTTGTAAAGCTCCTTCACACCATCATTTGGGCTTTCTTCGTAACGCTCATTGCATACATCGTATGGGCGGGAATTACGGACGACATTGGCATGTCGGTATGGCTCGCAATCGGTGCTGTGATTCTGGAGGGAGCGGTGCTTGTGGTCAATCACGGCAAATGCCCGCTCACAAACATCGGGGCACGGTATACTGAGGATCGAAGCGACTCCTTTGACATCTTCCTCCCTAACTGGCTTGCCCGCCATAATAAGGTGATCTTCACATCAATCTTCATGCTCGGAGTGCTGTTGGTCCTCTATCGAACGTTTGCGTAGTGTCGGAGAATTGGTGGAATGGGTGAATGGTTAGTCGGTGTTGATAGAAGGATCGGTTTCGCGGAGGCTGATGTTGTGTGTGCGATTGCACTTCTCGTTCCCCAATCCTCTATCGTGTTGCCTTTCTTCCCCTTCTCCCGTAGTTTTGGTGTGTTCAGGGTGAAGTCACGAAGAAACTGAGCGTGATGATCAGTCCCGCGGTACCAATTCGAGTTTTGATGAGCTTTCAATCCTTAGAGCATTGAGGAGAGGTCGCAATGAAGTCTGGGCACGCGAAGAAAAGCGTTCAGAGAGTCCGGAAACGAGCGGCGTCTGTGAAACGTCCGAAACGGAAAACAACTGCCGCCCAGCTCTCTCCGCATGAGATCTACTTTCGTCAACTCTTCGAGAACTCTCAGGAAGCAATTGTTACGCTTGACCGGGAAGACCGCATCGTAGAAGCGAACAGGTCCTTCCTTGAGCTCTTCGGATTTGCCATGAGCGAAATCAAAGGTGAGCGACTGAACGATTTGATTGTTCCAAAGAATCTGAAGGATGAGGGCGAAGGTCTTTCCCAGAAAGTCATGAGCAATGAAAAGGTCCAGGCCGAAACAGTCAGAATGCGCAAGGACGGTTCTGCAGTACATGTGTCTGTCCTTGGTGCTCCAATTCTCGTGGATGGGAAACGTATCGGGATTTTCGGCATCTACAGGGATATCTCCGCGCAGAAGCAGGCAGAGACGGCACTGATGGAGAGTGAGGAACGGTATCGTCAGCTCGTCGAAAACGCACATGACATTATCTACACTACAAATCTCGGAGGTCGATTCCTCTATGCCAATCCGATAGCACTGAAGATCACGGGCTACTCGGAACAAGAGATCCTCAATGCAAAGTATCTCAACCTCATTCCCGCATACTATCGCTCCACGGCCGAGGCGTTCTACAAAAACCAGGTGAAATCCGATACCCCGTCTACCTATTTTGAATTCCCTGCCCTTACGAAAGACGGACGCGAGATCTGGCTCGGCCAGAATGTGCAACTGCTCAAGCGAAACGGGCGAACCGTCGGCACGCACGCGATTGCCCGGGATATCACTCTGCGGAAACGGATGGAGGATGAGCTGAGCCAGAACCGGAATCAGCTCGAGATGGTCATCAACATGGTCAATGAAGGCATCACGTTGAGCGATGAGTCCGGCCACTTTGAGGTGTTCAATCCTGCGATGGAAACGCTCACCGGCTACACGATGATGGAAGCGAATGCGGGGGATTTCAGTCTCGTTCTCTATCCGGATCCCGAGTCGAGGCAGCAAGCACTCGATGGATTGAAGGAACTCCTGGAAAAAGGAGAAGTGCGCGATGCGGAAACAACGATCGTCACGAAAGCGGGTACGCGGCGCACACTGCTGGTGACAACCAAGCTCCTCCTCGAACAAGGGAAAAAGATGTTCCTGAGTGCGTACCGTGATATTACGGAGCGCAAGGAAGCGGAAGAAGAACTCCTTCTGAGCGAAGAACGATTCAGAGGGATGTTCGACGAGGCTCCGATCGGTTACCATGAACTTGATATAGCGGGGCGAATCACGCGTGTCAATCTGACCGAACAGAAATTCCTTGGCTACACCGCAGGCGAAATGATTGGCCGCCACGTATGGGGGTTTGTCGAAGAGCATGAAGTTTCTCGCAAAGCAGTTCTGGCGAAACTAGCCGGAGCGCAACCGGCGGGACAAAACGTAGAACGCCGTTATCTCAAAAAGGATGGAACAGCGATCCCCGTCCTTATACAGGACAGGCTGCTGCGGGACAGTAACGGAACCGTCATCGGAATCCGCACGACGCTTCAGGACATCACACAGCGAAAACAAATGGAAGAAGAGCTTCGCAAGGCGAAGGACGAGGCCGAAGCCGCGACAAAGGCAAAGTCTGAATTCCTTGCCGTCATGAGTCACGAAATTCGCACACCTATGAATGGCGTCATCGGGATGGCAGATCTCCTCAGCAACACGCAGCTGACGCCAGATCAGAAGGAGTATGTCGATACAATTCGGCTGAGCGGTGAGGCACTGCTGAATGTCATCAACGATATCCTGGACTTCTCGAAATTCGAGTCAGGAAAGGTGGAGCTTGAAGAGGTGCCATTCGAACTCAGATCGTGCATCGAAGAAGTCTATGAGCTCCTTTCGCCCAAGGCGTCGCAGAAGGACGTCGATTTGCTCTATTGGATCGACCCGGAGGTACCGGCCGGAATCGTCAGCGACAAGCACAGGCTCCGGCAGATTCTGCTCAACTTGGTCGGGAATGCCATCAAGTTCACGGAAAGAGGAGAGATCTACACCAGCGTCCGGATGTCTTGGCGTGTGGGCAAATCATTCATGGTGGAGTTTGCAGTGAGAGATACGGGAGTGGGCATTCCTGCCGACCGTATCGATCGCCTCTTTAAGCCGTTCAGCCAGGCTGACTCATCCACGACGCGTCGCTTTGGTGGCACAGGACTCGGTCTCGCCATCAGTGCACGCCTGGTAGAGGCGATGAAAGGAAAAATATGGGTCGAGAGCGAACCAGGGAAAGGCTCTACGTTCCGGTTCACTGTTCAGTCGTCGCTGCCGCTGGCGACGGAAACTGCACCAGAAGCATTCACCCGTCCCGGAGCACAAAGCGTCGAAGGGAAGAGGATACTCGTGGTTGACGACAATAGGACCAATCAACAGATACTCAAACAGCTCTGTCTCCACTGGCGGATGATCCCACGTACGACGGGATTTCCCGGCGAAGCGCTCGAATGGATTCGACGAGGAGATCCGTTCGACCTTGCTCTCATTGACTTGCAGATGCCGGAGATGGATGGGGTGCAGCTTGCAGGGGAGATCCGGGCTGTGCGCCCGGCGCATCTCATGCCGCTCATCCTCTTCTCGTCACTCGGACCCGGGAAGCAGCTTCCGGCCGGGTACCGCAGACTTTTTGCGGCTGAGATTGCCAAACCGCTCAAGCAATCTCAGCTCTATGATGTCCTTGTACGTGTGATGACCGGAACAAGAACTGAAGCCCCCGAACCGGCGCAGCGGATTGAGCCGGCAATGGGAACCCGGCTTCCTCTCGATCTGCTTGTTGCAGAAGATAATGTGGTGAACCAGAAGCTTCTGCACCACATCCTCGACCAGTTGGGCTACAAAGCACGGATTGTCTCGAGTGGATTGGAAGTGCTCGAAGAGCTTGAAAAGAAGTCGTATGATCTCGTCTTTATGGATGTGCATATGCCCGGCATGGACGGGTTGGAAGCGACGAGACGAATTGTGAACTCGCGAGGACCGTCAGGAAAACCCCGTATCATTGCTCTCACCGCCGATGCTCTGTCGGAAGACAGACAGAAGTGTCTTGATGCGGGTATGGACGACTACCTGAGCAAGCCGGTGCGGGTCAACGACATTATCAGCATGCTCAACCGCTGGGGAGTTGAGGGGGCAGAGACTCCGGTGCCGTTGGCAGGAGTGACGCCGAAAGCCGAGCTTACAGAGTTTGAAAACATGGTGCTGAAACAATTGCGTGAATTCGGTATCGCGGAAGAACGCGCGTTCACAGCGGGCCTCCTTGGCGACTTCCTCAAATCGGCTTCCGACATGATCTCCTCTGCACGGCGAGCCTATGAAGAACGGAATGCAAAACGCCTGAATCATCTCGCGCATACACTGAAGGGAAGTTTCACCACGTTTAACCTTCCGGAGCTGTCGACGGTTTGCTTCACGATCGAAAAGCGGGCAGAGCAGAACAACCTTGACGGTCTGGAGGATTTGATCGCTGAGCTTTCCCATTCATTTGACCGCGTTCGCCCACTCCTCGAAGATCTGCAGAGAAAGCTGGCCAACTGACGGTCAATCTCTCTTATGAACTTCAGATCCCTTTCTCTCCCTCTCGGCGTAGCACTGATCCTCAGCATCACTCGATCCCCTGCTCAGAATCCCGGCGGCATCTCTGTCGGTTTGAGACCGTTGACGGAGCTTGGAAGCGCACTGTACAAAGGATTCCCAGGAGGACTGTATCCCGGATCATCGAATTCGCGTCCAGCACAGCATGACTCAGTTGGCAGGATGATTGCACAACAGGTGTTACCGTTGGATCGATCCGGCTTCGTTGACGCGGCAAACGGCAAGATAGTCCTGCTTTCAATAGGGATGTCGAACACAACGCAGGAGTTCTCTGTCTTCAAGACTCTCGCTGATGCAGACGCGGCGAAGAATCCACGGCTCGTCATTGTCGATGGTGCTCAAGGTGGACAGACGGCGTCAATCATTGCCAATCCCGCTGCTGCGTTTTGGTCTGTGATCGACCAGCGACTGCAGGCAGCAGGAGTCACGCGCCAGCAGGTGCAGGTCGCGTGGGTCAAGGAGGCAGACGCGGGGCCAACCTCCGGATTCCCGACGTATGCCATGACTCTTTCGACAGAACTTGAAAAGATCGTCAAAATTCTCAAGTCATTCTATCCAAACATCCGCATCGCGTATCTCTCAAGCAGAATCTATGCCGGCTACGCCACGACGACGCTCAATCCCGAGCCCTACGCGTACGAGTCGGCGTTCTCAGTCAAGTGGTTGATCGAAAAACAGATCAGGGGAGATACATCTCTGGCGTATTCGGTTCCGTTTCTCCGCGCGCCGTGGCTTTCATGGGGACCATATCTTTGGGCTGACGGACTAACCCCGCGTAGCGACGGTCTTATCTGGTTAGCGACGGACTTCCAACCAGACGGCACACATCCATCACCTAATGGACAAAAGAGGGTCGCGTCGCTGCTACTCAGCTTCTTCAAGACGGATCCCACTTCCATTCCGTGGTTTCTCAAGGCTGGAGCTACAACCGTGCGGGAGGAAAGGCCGACTGAGCCCGGTTGGGAACTCTCGCAGAACTATCCCAATCCCTTCAATCCTGTGACCACGATACGCTTGCGAATCTCAGAGACGAGCCTCGTCACGCTGAGGGTGTTCGATGTGCGCGGGAAAGAAGTGGCGGTCTTGATGAATGAGATCCGTCCAGCTGGAAGTCACTCAGTCCGATGGAATGCAGAAGCGCTTCCCTCGGGAGTCTATTTCTACCGATTGGTGGTGACTGCGATACGTCCCGCTGCACATTCCACCGTTTTCATAGATTCCAGGCGGATGCTGTTACTGCAATAGGCGGTTAGAAGAGCGACTTGGTATCGATGCGGGAGCAACTTTTGCTGCTATTGCACGTTCTTTCTCCGATGATGAGACTCTTCGGTATAGCGTTTCTCCTGGCGTTCACCCTCAGTGTTTCCTTCGGGCAGCAGCCGCGGCTCACGGGGACGGTGCTGGATTTCATCACGAGGGCGCCATTGTCGGGAGCAACCGTCGCATTGACAAGCTCTGCCGACACGACAGTGAAGAAATTCACCTCGGCAGATCCCAACGGAGTTTTCCTCATTCCTGCTGTCGTACCGGGTCCATACGTCCTCAAGATCACGTTCGTAGGCTACCAGGATTATACCAAGAAGATCACCCTTCTGGGCAACGGCCTTGATCTCGGATCGGTTTTCATGATTCAGACGTCGATCCCTCTAAAGGAATTCATTGTCACCGGTGAAGCTCCGCCGGTTGTACAGGTCGGAGATACCGTCATGTTCAATTCGAAAGCGTTCAAGCTGAATGTAGATGCCTCAGCTGAAGAGCTGGTTTCGCGCCTGCCGGGCGTGACGGTGGAGAACAACACTGTCAAAGCTCAGGGTGAGGAGATTTCCCAAGTGCTTGTCGATGGAAGGCGATTCTTCGGCGATGATCCGATGATTGCACTCCGCAATCTCCCGGCAGAGGTTATCGACAAGATTCAGGTGTACGATAAGCTCAGTGATCAGTCGGAACTCACCGGTTTCAACGATGGACAGACCTCAAGGACGATCAATATTATCACGCGTCCCGATCGGAGGAGATCACAGTTCGGCAGGCTCGTCGCGGCGGTCGGAGACCAGGGGAAATACCAGGCAGTTGCGAACATGAACTTCTTCTCGAGCCCGCAGAGGATCACCGTCCTTGCCCAAAGTAACGACATCAACCAACAGAATTTCTCATTGCAGGATTTCCTTGGGGCGATGGGAAGCGGCGGAGTCTTTGGTGGAGGCATGGGAGGAGGAATGAGGGGAGGTCAGGCCGGAGGTGCAGGTGGGCAACGGGGAGGAGGAGGTGGTGGTGGCGGCATTGGTGGTGGTGCCCGCGGAATTGTTGCGGCCGGACTAGTTCAGGCGATGCAGAACAACTTCTCCATTGGCCAGCAGAATGGCATCAGCACGACGCACGCACTGGGATTGAACTATTCCGATACGTGGCAGAAAGGAATGGAAGTCGAGGGGAATTACTTCTTTAATCTCACGGATAATGTGCGTGACCAGTTCACGAACAGACAGTACTTTCTCACGCCCGACACAAGCCAGTACTATCGTCAATCGAATGTCACGGACAGCAAGAACTACAACCACAGGCTCAATCTTCGATTTGACTATGCGATCGATTCGGTGAACCGAATCATCTTTACGCCGCGCCTGAGTCTCCAATCCAACGGCTCGACGAGCGACTACAGCGGACAAAACGATCTGATGCGAACGGTCCCGATTAGCCAATCTGCAACGCACAATCAGACCGATGTGATCGGCTACACCTCGAACAATTCGATCGTCTACAGGCACAGGTTTGACATTCCAGGCAGAACATTCTCTGTCGATGCCACCGCAAATTTCAACAACCGGAACAGCGATCGGTACCTTGGATCGCAGAATCTCTATTACTATGCGACAGGCGTTCAGTCGGATTCTGTCAATCAGCTTGCCGGTACGAAGACGAAGGGATACACGCTTTCGGCCAACGTCGCCTATACGGAACCTCTGGCGGTTTCGATGCTCGCGCAGCTCAACTATTCGATCTCGCACACAAACAGCTCGACGGACAAAAAATCTTACAACTTTGACGGAACCGACGGACTCTATGACCTTCTCGTTCCCACGCTCAGCAATGAGATCGTGAGCGGCTACCTGACGCAGCGCGGGGGTGTGGGAGTGCAGTACCGCATTACCGATTTCGACCTCAACGCCACACTAGGGTTCCAGAGTGCAGCCCTTTCTGCCGACAGGAGTTTTCCCAGGTCCGCAACGACGAAGAAGACATTCTTCAACATGATCCCCTCCGTGACGATGTATTTTGGGCCTTCGCGCCGGAACAGCATTCAGGTCCTGTATAGGGCGGCTACGAATCCGCCTTCTATCACCCAGCTCGAGAACACGGTGAATAATTCCAATCCGCTGTTCTTGAGCGCCGGGAATCCCGATTTGCAGCAGTACTACACACACACGGTCACCACTCGGTATATTACCACGAATCTTCAGACCATGGAGAGTTTCTTCCTGGTATTCTCCGGCTCACTGACGAACGACTACATCGGGAATGCCCTGCTTCTGGCAACGCGGGACACCACACTCGAGGGTGGCATTATGCTGAAGCAGGGATCGCAGTTCTCCCGTCCAGAAAACCTCGGAATACGTCGTTCGCTGCAGGGATTGGTCACGTACGGATTCCCGTTCAAGCCGATTCAGAGCAACCTCAATCTGAATCTCGGCCTCATCTACAACGGCACGCCATCGGTTCTGAACGGAATTCAGAATACCGGCAATTCGTACACGCTCACGACGGGCGTGAGTGTCGTCAGCAACATCAGCACCGATCTCGACTTCGCGATCTCCTACAATGCGAACTTCAACCGTCTGAGAAACAGCATCCAATCCGACAACGATAATGACTACTTCTCGCATAGCGGGAGTTTTCGATTCAACTGGATTTTCTGGGAAGGTTTCAGCATCAGGACAGAGTTGCGCAATCAGCTCTATACGCGGTCGCAGACGGGTTACAGGCAGGAATACACACTCTGGAATGTCGTGCTCGGCAAGCGGTTTCTCAATGACAGAGCTGAGCTGTCATTGCAGGGGTTCGATTTGTTGAATCAAAACAGGAATGTGAACCAGACGGTTACAGACACATACATCGAAGAGCAGCAGACGAAAAACCTCAACCGATATTTTCTGCTGACATTTAGTTATCGGTTGACGAATTTCTGAGAATTAGTCCGAGTATCCACACATCTTATTGTCTTGCATTGCGTAGCATTGCCCATTGACAGATTCTTCTGATGCTAGTCCTTCAGATCTGTTGTTAGTACTCCTCCCGAGGCTTGCCTCTTTCGTCGAAGTGAAGTAGTTTTCGATGGGGTCTTCCCATCGATGCACCGTTCGTGTGGCCTCTTTGCAATTGCTGCTCGCTTCTTCGTTGGTTACCACTCACGCCCAGACAAGAAGAGCGAGCCTCGGGTGTTGTCGCGTGTCGTTGGTTGCTGAAGCCCAGTCCTCGCCGGAAGCGTGGCATGCCGCTGCACTGTTACGAGACCTACTGTCATCAGAACTCCTCGAGGTTGTCCAATTTCGAACTCTCCATGGTTTTCTGCTGCTTCATCTCGTTGGCTCCTTCGTTCGTGGGAATCTTCGTCATCTCATGTGCGTCACCTACCGACGGGAATGCGCTGTTGAAGAAATCAAAATACTGGATTGAGACTGCGCAAAGGAGTAACAATCAATGGAAAAAATGATTGACGTAAGGAAATCCTCCGCGATTTTCAGTTGGGGTGTCCTCCTATTGCTGGCATTACATAATGACTCGTTGGCCCAGTTGACCACATACCGAGTTGAACCTATGACGAAAGCGTTGGTTCTGTTGACTGGCACGACGACACAGATTTTTGGACCTAATACATCTTGGCAGATGAGCCAACCCATAAACCTCCCGTTCGCGTTTATCTACGTGAATCGCGCCTATTCCAAGATCAAAGTCTCTTCAAACGGGTTTCTAACCTTTGACTCTACAGAAAGCTACCACTACCTGACCAATGATCTGCAAGCCAAGAGCCCCAAACATGTCCTGGCACCTCTATGGGATTACCTGAAAGTCGGCAGTTCGGGACGAGTGCACTATGCGGTTGTCGGAAGTGCGCCGTCTCGGATTTTTGTTGTTGAATTCTATCGTGTGGTTTGGGGACCTTTCAGTTCACCGGTTGTCGATTTTCAAGTTAGACTCTGCGAAGGGAGCAACGACATTGAATTTCACTACGGAGCAATGGCGAATGCGGGTTTCGGCGCCGATGGGGCTTCGATCGGGATAAAAGACGACCAAGGGAATTTCATCAACGCGACCGATGGCAGTCGAGATATTGCTCAGAACAAGATCCTTGTTGCCCCTTTGATGAATTTCCGATTTACCACCTCGCCTCCTCCACCCAAGGACCTGGGAGTTGTTAGCATCATTGTAAAGTCCACTTGGTTTGTCGCCAGACCGGACACCGTCAGTGTAATCGTTGAAAATAAGGGTAGCGAAAGTCAGACCGGCTTCGTTGTGGCCTACCAAGTCGGCGGAGGTGCCATTGTTCGGGAGACGTTCGGTAATTCCCTGCCGCCCGCCAGCAAGGCAAAGATGACCTTCTCGACGCTTTGGAAACCGAACTCTGGAGGTCTCTATTTTATTCGAGCATGGACGGAGTTGAACGGAGACATGATCGCACTTAATGACTCTGCGAGGGGCGTGAATACAATCACGGTCTATGATTTGGAGTTACCGGTGCCTGTGAACCTGCGGGCGATGCGCGCGGATCAGGGTGCAGTTCTCAATTGGGAGCGCGGCCGATCTCTCAGGCCACTCCCCGGAGAATGGAACGGCAAGACTTCGGAAAATCTGAACGTTCATATGATATTGGACTATAACAGTACGGGTGTTGATACGTGCGAGATCTACTATATGGTCTCCGGTCGCCAGTTTTCCTTTCCGCTCAAGACGCTTGCGAAGGTCCCGATAAGAAACAATGCCTTCTCTTTCTACTATTCTGACCAATACGGCAGGATGAGCACGGATGTCGCAGGCACGTTTCGTCCGCCTGATTCCTGTGAAGGGACATGGCGCTCAGGTGTCTATGTGAACAATGTCTATACAGTCTTCGCGGGGACTTGGAAGGCAACGGCGATGTTTAAACCTCCAGTGCCGTTGGGATATCGAGTATTTCGCGATACGAAATCAGGCGTCCAGCCAGTTGAAGCAAATCTGCGCGCAGTCATTTCCGATCCCAATACTACGAGTTGGCTTGATGCGGGAACAGGATCAAGTGTGCCCTATTACTATGTCGTGGTGGGAGCGTTTGATTGCGGCTGCAGTGCACCTTCTTCTGAAGCGTCCATCAGTGTTTCAGGACTTGTCGAAGACGCGACATCGGTTCCAGAGAAATTCTTGTTGCGCCAACCATATCCGAACCCCTTCAACCCTGCAACGAACATCGTGTTTGATGTCCCCCATAGATCGTCGGTGTCACTGAAAGTGTACGATCTGTGCGGACGGGATGTGACCACTCTTGTTAGTTCCGATTTCGAGCCGGGGAGATACAAAGCAACTTGGAATGCGGCGAATATGTCCAGTGGCATGTACTTGTGCCGGATGACAGCGGGAGATTTTGTCATGACGAAGAAACTCATTCTCCTTAAGTAACATGGAAGAACTGTAATTACTTCAGCGCATGCTTTGTCCACTTTCAGGAGGCAACCATGAAAACAACTGCCAAAACCATTGTGGTTGGGATCGTTGCCGCGGGCCTGGCTCTTTGCTGGGTGTCATGCAACAAAGACGACAGCTCCAGCAATCCCACGGAGAATTTCTGCAAGCGGCTGACGGTGAGCAACAATCAGCCGGCAATCAACATGGACAGCAACAGCATCTCGTCGACAATCTCGAACATTCAATACGACACCTTCGGTCGCGTGTTGTCGTTCACCTTTGACTTCAAAAGTAATACCTCCTCTGAACGCTACACGGGGAATGTCACCTCTATCGTACGAAACAGCGTCGGGCAGGTGACCTCGTACCAGGCTACCGTCAATGGCCAGAATTGTACGTGGCCGTAGGGGGGGAGACGGAAGACGGTAGACGGGAGGTGCAGGAGAGAGCTGAGATGGTCTGGGGATTGACTTCTGGACACTCATTTCAGAGCTCCGAATCCTTGATTCTTGTGCTTCGAAACACAGTTTCCTCCCAGAGCACCCCTCGATTCCTCCGTATCGCGCGATGACTCGCCCAGAGCATTCGTTCTTCCCTTCGACTCCACTTGACTACACCGGGAGTCGCTCAGGGCAGGCTGACTTCTCTCTCCCTGACTCCTGAATTCTATCTTCTCATTCCCCAATCCGCAATCCCCAATCCACAATCCCAACTCTCCACCCCATCCTTCTTGCTTTTGTCCCGGAAGTGCCATACAATTTCACACACCGTTGTGCGATTGTCCTCATTGCCATCCCGGAGCCCGCCATGCGAAGAATACATCTTGTCGTTGCCCTCATCCTTCTCATCACCACATCATCGTTTGGTCAAACAGACGTAGAATCCCGCATCAAACGGGTCGAGGAAGGCCTGCTGCCTCCTGTGCTTCTGAAGGGTGAACGCGGTTGGTCACTGAAAAAGCGGATGGAGCACTACAAGATTCCCGGTGTGAGCGTGGCTGTGATCAACAATCACACCGTTGAATGGGCCAGGGCATATGGTGTCAGAGAAGGGGGGACCAACGATCCGGTGACAACTGAGACCGTCTTTCAGGCCGCATCCATCAGCAAGACCCTGAATGCAACGGTGATCATGAAGCATGTGCAGGAGGGAAGACTCTCTCTTGACGAAGACGTCAACACCTATCTTCGGTCATGGAAACTTCCCGACAACAAGTTCACCGAGCGGAAGAAGGTGTCGATTGCGAATCTTCTGAGTCACACGGGCGGAACGACCGTGAGCGGTTTTCCTGGATACAAGGTGAGCGCACCGATACCGACATTGCTCCAGATTCTCAAAGGCGAACAGCCGGCAAACACTTCACCGATAGTCGTTGATATTGATCCCGGCCAACGATTTCGGTACTCAGGCGGCGGCACGACGATCCTGCAGCTTGTGCTCATTGAGCTTGAGAAGAAACCATACGAGCAAATCCTCGGTGAAACCATCCTTGTGCCGTTGAACATGACCAATAGCACATTCAGCCAGCCATTGCCAGATTCGTGGAAGAGCTGGGCGGCAACCGGCCACGGGCCAGAGGACAAGCCGGTGGAGGGTAAGTGGCATGTGTATCCCGAGCAGGCTGCGGCCGGACTCTGGACCACGCCGACCGACCTCGCGAAATTCGCAATCGAGCATCAGCTTTCGGTGCAGGGGAAATCGAATAGGATATTGAAACAGGAGTATGAAGAAAAGATGATGACTCCATACATCGGCGAGTGGTACGGGCTTGGATGGGGCACGCAGAAAATGGGTGACGCCGTCTATTTTCAGCATTCTGGCGGGAATGAAGGATTCACCTGTTTGCTCATTGCTCATATGAAGGCGGGGTATGGGGCGGTTGTAATGGTCAATTCGAACACGGGAGGAATCAGATCGGAGATCATGCGTTCGATTGCCAAGGAGTATGACTGGGAAAGCTACCTGCCCGTTCCGATCGAAAGAGTCGCCCTCTTGGAAGAGAATCTGAATCGAATGACGGGCCGATTCCTTATCGACTCCGACAGATTACTCACAATCCGGGTCGAAGGATCGAAGATTATGGCGGATGTGACGCGCATGGGAACGTCGGAACTTGTTCCCGTCTCGCAAACGGAGCTCGTCAGTGTGGAGATCAGTGCGCGGCTGAGGTTTGTCCCCGGCAGCACACTCGGTGATGATTCGTTCTCGATCGTTACCGGACCGAGCGCGATGAAGGCGTTCCGGACAGATGCCGGTCGTAAGATTCCTTACGATGTGCTGTCATCGGGATCGATCGGCGAGGCGCTCAACATGTACCGTGCAATCAGGACTTCAGATCAGTCTGATCGGGCTGTTGCGGAAAACAGCCTCAATCAACTGGGGTATGAGTTTCTCCGGCAAAACAAGTTGAAGGAAGCGATCGCGATTTTCAGATTGAACGTCGAGTTCTATCCCAACTCATTCAATGTCTATGACAGTCTGGGTGAGGGGCTCGCGGCCAATGGCGAAAAGGAGGAAGCGATCAGAAACTACAATAAGTCTCTCGAGCTGAATCCGAACAATAGGAGTGCGGTTGAGGCTTTGAAGAAGCTTCAAGACTGATTGTGGGAATGGAATATGATTGGAGGTAGACAGAAGGGAGCTTCGAGTTTTCGGTTTGGAGTTACATGTCCAGGAACCAGGTAGACCAGCTTGCCGCCTAATATTGAAACCGAGGATGATTTTCTGCGGCAATGGCTGATCATCAGTCACTGATGGCTTCGTCCGACTTCTGACTTCTGTCTTCTGATTTCTGCCTCCTGACCTCCATCCTCTCTTCCCCAATCTGCACTCTGAAATCCGCACCCCCCAATTCCCAATCCCACTCCATTCTTGCCTTTCTCTTTGAAGTCCAGTAGCTTTGTAAGGCAAACGTCCGGCTGCAGCGTTGCAGAATGTGTTTCTCCGGTGGTGCGCATGCTTCGATTGTTCAGAAATGAGATCTCGACGAAGCCGGCGCGGAGAGTCGCAGGTCCGGGGCAATCCGCACCGTCATGAAGTTCACCCCTCAATACAGACAAACCCTTTGCGCCATCCTCGACGGGGGGTATACGCCGCTGGATGTCAGGGAGTTTGTGCAGCTCTGTTACCTTCTTGCATTACCCCTCGTCCGCTCAAGGATTGCACGGGGGAAATTGAACCTCGAGATCCTTGGCCTTAGTGAAGGTGATATTGTCTACGACTGCCTGGCAGACCTCTTCCGGCGTGATACGACGGGGCAGTTCGTGCACGTGAAATCCTTCTTCGAGAATCAAAACGTCGATCCGCGTACGGCACATGAGGACGAAATCCTGCTCACGATCCGGCGGCTTGTGTTTGGACGCGTGCATCACTCGATCGTACGTCTCTACAGCGAAGGCGATCCGGCTCTTGGCAAAGTTCTCCGCAATCTCTCCATTGAGCTCGACCGCTCTGACCGTTTTGAACACAGGGCCAGATTCGGTGAAACGTATTTGATCGTACGCGATGCAGATCCATGTCTGCACCGTCCTCCCATCCCATCCGATCGTCTCAGGCAGAAGTTCTCACAAATAGTGTCTGTCCGTGATTCCGTCCCGGAAATGCTAAAAAAACTGCACAAGATATTACTCGCGGAGGACACCTACCAGCGCGCCGCACCGCTCGTAGCAGTTGCATTGATATTCAAAGAGGCATATGCAATTGGCGTCGACGTGCAGCAAGATGAACGGAGTCCGGCCGAGCAGGAGCTTGAGCAGGAAGATCTCGGGCGTGTCGTTGAGAGTGTTTGCAGGAAGGTTGCAGATGATGCGCGCCCCACGTACGTAGGAAAGGGAAAAAGGACACGAGAGGAGTACGGTAGCTACATTGCAGCCCTTCGAGAGATCCTGCTCAGTGAAGCGGGCGTCATGGAGAAGAATGGGGCGTCCTACTTTGAACTGCTGAAGATACAAATGCCGGGATTGACGAGGCCTGCGTATTTGAGGAGGCACAAACCGATTCTGGAATACCTGGCCCGGCGCGCGAAGAGACAGATTGCGGCAGAGTTGAAGAAGAATTAATCTGCAGAGAGGATCAACTGCATGTATAAAGAGTCGGATGCCCCCTGGCAAAGATGAAACGTGACGAAAG
>Ga0233425_10003475_pt1 | contig 28465 bp, 23 predicted proteins | sample Watercolumn_Towu_2_FD_181712 | JGI IMG/M metagenome (GOLD analysis project Ga0233425, IMG submission 181712) | Freshwater microbial communities from Lake Towuti, South Sulawesi, Indonesia - Watercolumn_Towuti2014_140_MG | ecosystem: Environmental > Aquatic > Freshwater > Lake | place...
TCCGTACCATGTGTATGCCATGCCTATAAGATGCGCAATGTAGGGGCATGGCGCAATACCAGTTTTGGAATAAGTTCAAGTAGCGGAATATGGGACTAGAGCTGGAACTGGAACTACTACTGTTCCCCGTGGCCACCAGTTGGTGCGTCAGCAGGACCCGCGCCACGTCTGCCTCGGGACCGGCTGAGCGGCGGAGCGTGACGCACTGCAGGCGTTCCCGGCCATCGGCCTGCGTTTCGTACACGAAGTCCAGGTATTCGGTCAGCGCGGCGCCGTGCGTGTACTTCAATCCCTTGAGGTGGCCGGCCTCGGTGTAGGGATCGGCCAGCGGGTTGTCGGGATCGTCCGGATCATAGACCGTGTAGCCGCCGCCGCCCGGCGCCGTGTAGCTCAGCAGCGCGCCTTTGGGATGCGCTTCCGGTGCCAGGCCCACGAACGTCCAACGCGCGCCGTCGGGACCGGTCAACTCGAAGTTCCCGCTGTATACCAGTTGCCAACCGGGTGGACCCACGATCCGGCCGAGGCGGCCGTCGGGCGACTCACCCTGCCAGGAGAACTGCAGCGCGGGGCGCGGGGGCAAGTGCACCAAGTAGCGCGGGTTGGACTCGTTGGTATCGGCGATCCAGGGCCATTCGGCGGCCACGATGTTCGGTCCCGCGCCGAAGTCGTGGGTGGTCGGCGCGAACAGCGGGTCGCTATTGGTGGAGCGGAGGTCGTCCGCCCGGTAGAGCGTCAAACCCAACAGCTGACCGCGCAGCGGCTCCGACAGGGACGGCAGGCACGTGAAATAGGTCACGCAGTGGCAAGTACAGTGACAGGCACAAGACATGGTTGCTTCTCCTTACAGGAATACGGTCCGTGGTGCGGTCGCCCGGTCCTAGCAGACGCGGCAACTGGCGCCACTGAAGTCGATGTAGACGGTCGGGTAACAGGGCGTGTAGACCAACAACGGCACGTCGCCGATGTGTTCGCAATCGAACTCATCCACCGGCACATCTTTCGCCCATTCAGCGTGCGCCGCCGATCCGGACGTGGCCACCACGCTGACATGGATCAGGTTGCCGTTGCGCGTGAGCATCACCCGCACCAGAAAGCCATTACAGCCCGGCAGGGTGTCGATCTGATTGAGGACGCCGTGTTCGTAGACGATCGGGCCGTTGGCGGCCCACACGCAGGCGGCGTGGTGACGAATCTCATGCGTCTGGTTGAACTGTGCCCAGTCCGCGCACAAGCCGGACGGGCAGGGCCCGACGCCCGAGAACGTGACCAGAAAGACCTGCGGTGGTGCCGGGCAGGCGGCGCAGAAGCAACACCGTGGTGGTTGTGGGTACAACATCGATTGGTTCCTGGGAGTGGAAGTGTGTGTCCGGCCGGGACGGTTCCCTTTCGCCACCCGGCACGCTACGTGGCGACCAACAAAAAAAGGCCCGCCAAGCGCGTCTCGGGTGGGAGACGCTCCTGGCGGGCCCTGCCGATACCCGGCCACTGGGGCCGAGCCCGTTTCGATACCCGCGGTGGCACCCATCGGGGTGCCGTCGTGTCGTTAGTTTGTACTGATCCGTGTCGTCCTCGGGGAGTTGCCTGTCCGCCACACTGGCCCTGGGCTCCGGCTCCCCGTCAAAGAACGAACTGCATTCACCATCAGATCAGCAGAGCGAGGGCCGCCAATTCTGCCTAGACTGGCATTTCGGCGCGCAGGGCTAGCGCAAGTGCGCATGAACGCGCATGGGCGCGCATCGTTGAACATTTTCTGCCTCAGAGTGCGCGCACAGGGGGTGAGAATTACCCCGAAAGGCTGGTTAGGTTGCGCGCGGCGCGCTAGCGCCCGCGGGAGTCGTGCTCGGGGAAGAAAATAGAAAATTTTCAAGAATCGAGCGCGCCACCGGCTCTCGAGGTACGCCGATCTTGGCGCGGCCTCCGAACGGCACCCAGCATTTTGGTGCCGCCACTGGCGCCGAGCTGTTGAAAATACTGAGGCCGTCTTACCTGGCTTTGGCGATCCACCGATCGAGTTGATTCGCGAACGCTTGTCGATTGGAGGCTGTGAAATTGGATGGCCCTCCCATGATCTGGCCGGCACCCCGCATTTGGTCAATCAGGTTGCGTACCGCCAGCCGTTCGCCCACATTGACCGCCGTGTACAACTCACCGCGCGGATCCAGGGCCTGTGCTCCCTTGCCGACCACCTCAGCGGCGAGAGGGATGTCGGCCGTGATCACCAGATCACCTTCGGTAACGAGTTCGACGATCCGCCGGTCGGCGACGTTCATGCCGCCGGGGACCAGGATCGTGTCGATCCAAGGTGAAGACGGCGTACGCAGAGCCTGATTGGCGACGAGCGTTACCTGGATCTGACGTCGCTGAGCCGCCCGGAAGAGAATGTCCTTGATCTCGCTCGGACAGGCGTCTGCATCGACCCAAATCCGCATGGCCAACACTCCGGCCTGTCAACCCGTCCTCACAGAAGGCGGCTCGCCAACATCACCAATCCGCACAATCCCAAAACGATGGCCAGCCACCACAACATCCGCGCTCGCCGCAAACGTACGAACTCGCCAGCAGCTATCTCGTCGATGTAGAATTGTCCCGGCTTGGCTTCCACGAATACTCCTCGAAAGACCATGCGACGGAAAACCCACGAATCTCTGCAACCGATGTCTTCCGGCACACAGGCGGACTCCGGTGCCGTCGCGCCGGCCTGTCGATAACGGCGCATCAGCCGATTCTGCTTGGCAATCACAACGGGTGCGCTCATGGCAGATCTCCTTCGTAAAGGAGTATTCGGCGACCGCGAGGGTTGGCTTGGACGAGGCACTGCGAGTGCCGGAGATCAGCCAGACTGGAGGGGATGAAGGCCTGCACCGCCCCCGTTTTCCCCCCAGCATTTTGGTGCCCGTATTGGTGCCGAGCTGTTTCCAAATGGTGCCCGTATTGGTGCCGGACGGCTCCCATCGATCTGCATCAGTTTGCATCAAATTGCACTGAAATGGGCACCACAACGTTTGGGTGGGTCAAGAGTTGCGGCGAGGAAGTGCTTGGCGGGCAAGGAGATAGGAAGTGCCCCCTGTTGGAGTCGAACCAACGACCTACTGATTAAGAGTCAGTTGCTCTGCCAATTGAGCTAAGGGGGCCAACAGTGCTCTAGGCACTGTATTGGGCTGCATGGTAACTCCCGAGTCTGCAGGCGGCAAGAGTATCGGCAGATACGAAGGGATGATTTCTCGCCATGGCCCAGGGAGAGTCCCCCGGGCCTGATTACTTCGTGATGGCGAACGTCTCCAGGTCCCTGCGGGACCACAGCTCACATCCCGCTCGGTCATTCTTGACGTCACACCCATGCGCTACGTTTAATAGGCACGGAGCAGCTTGGCCGTTCACGCTGTCCGCACGCCAGGTCACGCCGTCCAGCCGCAGAGGAGTATCCACCGATGATCAATCGCAGGCTCGGAACCGCAACGCTGCTGGCGTTACTCGCTTCGGCACCGTTCGTCGCGGCGGCCGATCCCCTGGCGTTTTCCGTCGACGAAAAGACGCAGAGCTACACCATCACCGAGCAGGGGCAGCCCGTCTTGACCTATCGATTCGGTGAAGTCCCGCTCCCACCCGGTGTCCAGCCCAGCCATTTCCGCAAGAGCGATACGCCCTACGACGGCGCTTACTTCACCGACGGAAGTCAATACGGAGGACCACGGAGCGATTACATCTATCCGCTCTTCGGATTCCATGGCGAGCCGCTCACCGCCGACTACCCCCCCGATCACCTGCATCATCGAAGTCTCTGGTGGAGCTGGTGCGAAGTCCGCCACCACGACAAGATCGGCGACCTGTGGGCCGTCTGCAAAATCCGCGCTTATCCGGTCAAGATCACGAGAATGGAAGCGCACGCTGATGAGGCCGTGCTGCAGGCGGTGAACGCCTGGCGCTATGACGATGACCCGACCACCGTGGTGAACGAGACAGTCACGATTCGCGCCTCCAAGACCACAGGAACGGCGGGAGCCCGAAGCCGCACGGTCGATGTCGATGTGCGGCTCGAAGCATTAGTCGATGGCCTGGCCCTGGCCGGTCGCCAGAAAGTCGATTACGGCGGCTACGGCGGCATGACCGTGCGGATGAATCCGAATGTCAAGGAGTTCTCGATCCGCGCCGTGCATCCGAATCCCGATCAGTGGCGAGGTGACGATCTGGCGATCGTGCAGCGAGTGACCGATCCGGCCACGTACGGCGACGCCGCCTGGATGGCACTTTTCGGAAAATACCCGGCCGCCGGCATCGAGATACCTGACTTCACGACCGTCATGATGTTCGAGTCGAAGGCCACACCGCTCTATCCGAACAACTTTCGCTATTACGGCTCGACCTGCATCTCGCTGGCCTTTCCAGGAAAGACGATCGTTCCGCTCCCGAAGGGCAAGCCGCTCGACTACAGGACCCGTTTTGTAGTATGCGAGGGAAGAACAACCATCGAGCGGGAAAAAGCGGCCTGCCAGGCGTATCAGCGATAACGCATCGGACCCGGCAGTCCGAGTCACCGCATCCCATCGACTCCTTGACCAGGCGCCGGGTCAGGTGGCGATCCGTTCTCCGTTCACTTCTGCCTGGCAATCGGTTTCCTCACCTGCGTTTTTCGCTTCAGCATCTTCTTCCGCAAGTGGGCGAACTTCATGGCCGGCTTGCGGACGATTTGCCGCTGGTTCCTGGACATCTTCTAACCTCCAGGGAAACGAACATCGCGCGTTGCCCAACACTATCAGCCTACTCATTGCAGCCATCGAGACAATCGTGCGTATACGGTTGATCCGCAGCGAACTTGTATTCGCCGATGCGCGTGGCAGAATGGCGGGTTGTGTGGAGTGCTCACTATCTACAACGAGTTCGTTTCCCCGATTTCGACGTCGGCACCAGCAAAGGGCGCGATCAACCGGATGTCACCTGGTATCGGTATTCGTACGACAAGGGACGATACGCTGCGCACGTTGACTTCAAGGCACGGGAGCACGGACATGATCAGCAAACGGGCATGGTGGAGCAGGCGCCGGTTTCTGCGCGCCGCGGGGTGTGGCATCGTGGCGCCGTACTTCGTCAGCGACCGGATCCTGGGTGCGGCCGACAAGTCAGCGGCCAGCGAACGAGTGACCGCAGCAGTTATTGGCTGTGGCGGGCGCGGCACGAGTCTGCTCGATATTCACGATGATCCGGCCTGCACGATTGCTGCAGTATGCGACGTTGACCAACAGCATCTGGCCGCTGCCAAGAAGCGAATACCGACGTGTGCGACGTATCAGGATTTTCGTCACATCCTGGATCGCCGGGACATCGACGCGGTACTCATCGCCACTCCGGATCACTGGCATGCAGCCATCACGATCATGGCCTGCCAGGCGGGCAAAGACGTCTACTGCGAGAAACCGCTCTGCCGCACGATCCATGAAGGGCGGCGCATGGTCGCCGCCGCCCGGCGGTACGAGCGTGTCGTGCAGATGGGTACACAATACCGCTCGATCGCGCTCACTCGGCAGGCGTGCGAATGGGTGCGCAATGGCCGACTGGGCCAAGTGCGGACGGTACGCCTGTCGCACCCCATGAACCGGACTCACCCCCTCGAGCCGTCGCGCCAGCCGCCGCCTGAATTGGATTGGGACCTGTGGCTGGGACCCGCGCCCTGGGTACCCTACCATCCCGCGCGGTGCCACTTCACCTATCGCTACTTCATGGACTACGGGGGAGGAGCGATCGCAGACAACGGAGTGCACATGTTCGGCGTGGTGTCCTGGGCCATGGGAGCAGATGACACCGGACCGGTCAGCATCGAAGCTGTCGGAAGCGAGGAGCCCGGCAATCTCTATGACGTCCCCGTCGCCCTCCGCGTGCAGTACGAATTCGCAGACCCACCGTTCACCCTGCTCTGGGAACAACCCGGCTCCGGCAGTCTGAACCTGGAGTTTGTCGGCAGTCAGGCCACATTGAGCGGGTTCTGGGAGTTCAAGGTGACCCACGGACAGGCCGACCTGTCGCCCACACGTTCCGAGGAATTTCACCTGGAACGCAGCGACAGCCACTCGGGCAACTGGCTGGACTGCATTGTGACCCGGCGACGACCTGTCATGGACGTTGAGATCGGACACAGGCTGACGTGCTGGAGCCATCTGGGTAACATCGCGTACCGCCTCGGGCGACGACTGCGCTGGGACCCGGCTTTGGAGCGCTTTCCCGACGATGAGGAGGCCAACCGCTTGCTTTCGGCGGCCCAACGTGAACCATGGTGCATTGACTGACGGCCGCGCGATCCGTCGGCGACTCGCATCCGCGCTCCGGGAGGACTGAAACAAAGGGCGTTAAATTGGAGAACTCCATCATGAAGTATCTCGGATCACGCAGGTTCGCACTCGGTTCGTTGGTGCTGCTGGTGCTGCTGGTGCTCACCGCGCTGCCACAGTTGCTGCGTGCCGCCGAGGCGATGCGCGCGCAGCCACGACCGCACGGTGTCCGAGTTGCCGTGCCGTTGGAACGACTCAAAGTGGACGACGGAGACACCATGGAGATCACCTGGAAGCCGGGGGACGTGGAGTCGCTGCGCATTCTCGGAATCGACGCGCCGGAGACCTATCATCCCGATCACGGAATTCCCTTTGACCAGCCGTTTGGCCGCGAAGCAACCGCGTTCGCTCGAGGCGTGTTTGCCATGGCGGACACGGTCGAGCTGGTCCGGGCCTCCACGCTCGACCCGTACGGCCGGACGCTGGGTTACCTGTTCGTGAATGGTCGCAACTTCTCAGTCCTGCTCTTGAACGCGCACCTGGCCGCGGAGACCGTGTCCCATTACGGAGACAATGGCTTGCCCGAACCGGCGGCCGCCTGTGTGGCCGCCGCCGCCAAAGCAGGACCCGTACCCTTCGAGCCACCCTATCTGTTCCGCAGGAGAATGTCCGAGTACGGAAAGGCGCGCGCTCGATGAACAACCGCCGTGAGATTCCACGCGGGAAGATCGGACTCAACACACCCTCGATTTCGAGGTTGCCGGCTGCGACTTCTGGCCTGCTCTCGCTGGCCCTGATCCTGGGCACGACGATGTCAGCGGTTTCCGCGGATCCCAGCGTGGTGGCCGTGCCGGGACCTGCCTGGACACGCCATACCATTGATGCATCTTCTTTGGGCGCTGACGGTGTGAAGCTAGGCGACGTCAACCGTGACGGTTTGCCTGATATCGCCACCGGCTGGGAGGAAGGAGGTGAAGTGCGCGTGTACCTGAATCCCGGGCCGCGTGCCGCGAAAGATCCCTGGCCACGTGTTACCGCCGGCCAAGCTGCAAACGTCGAAGATGCGATCTTCGCCGACGTGGATGGAGATGGGCTGCTCGATGTCGTCAGTTGCTGTGAAGGAAAGACGCGGACCGTTTTCTGGCATCGGTTCAGCGGAGATGCTGACAATCCACTCGATACGAACTGCTGGGCCACTGTAGCTTTTCCCGCCACTCAGAATTCCCAGGCCTGGATGCAGGCGACCGTGATGGATCTCGACGGCCAGCACCACCTCGACCTGCTCCTGGCATCCAAGAACCGCGGCGGCGCCGTGGGCTGGCTGCAGTCGCCCAAACAGCCTGCGAAGACCGAGGACTGGCAGTACCATCCGCTGCGCTCAGCCGGTTGGGTGATGTCGCTCATACCGACGGACCTGAACGGTGACGGCCAATTGGACGTGGTCCTGAGCGACCGCAAGGGCACGCGAGCCGGCTTGTTCTGGCTCGAGAACCCGGGTCCTGCGGCCAATCGCCAATCCGCTCCGTGGAAAGAGCACGCCCTTGGAGCGCTTGGCCGGGAGGTCATGTTCGCCGACGTTGCCGATTTCAATTGCGATTCTCTGGCCGACGTGGCGGTGGCCGTGAAACCCGTGGATGTGTTCCTGTTTCTGCAGGGCCCGCGCGGCCAGTGGCAGGAATCGGTCATTCATCTGGATGGCACACGTCTGGGCGATGCCAAGGCCGTCAAGCTGGCCGACGTGAATGGCGACAGTTTGACGGATCTGATATTCACCTGCGAGAACGCGAAAGGTGATCGGGAGGGTGTCGTCTGGTTGGAACAACAGGCCGACGGCCCGTGGCGACAACATGCACTCGGCGGACCCGCGGGAGTGAAGTACGATCTGGTCCAGACACTCGATCTGGATGCCGACGGAGACCTCGACGTGATCACGTGCGAGGAGCGGGATCAACTGGGTGTCATCTGGTATGAGAATCCACGTTGATGCGGATGCGCTGCGTGACAACTGCCTGGGGTGGCAGTGGTGAATCAGTCGCGCTTGGCGTCTGGACGCGAGACCACGCCGTGGTCGCGGCAAATGTTCAGCAGTTGCTCAATCGGTACAGCCCGCACTTCGCGCCCTTGAAAACCGCGTTCCGTCCTGGCTCGCAAGAGACTGTTGACTATTGCCTCTTCGGTGGCTTCGCGACATGCCTGGAATAGCGGCGATAGCGCCTCGTCGCGAAAGGCAATGCGCGGCTGCTCGAGCAGGTCCTCGGTCGCGCGCTGACGAACGCCGGGATGTGCCGAGAAACTGATCACGTAGTCGCCACTGCCGTGGCTCATCGGCGACCCGACGGCTGCCAGTCCCAGGAGCGCTCGCTGGCCCAGGCGTTTCAGCTGCCGGGCATCCAGCGGGGCGTCGGTTGCCACGACAATCATGCACGACCCACCCGCGCCCTGCGAGTCGCTGACCAGATCCTCCAGGTAATAGCCGCCCAGTTCCCGACCTACCGGGGCGCCGTCGACCGTGAGGATGCCGCCAAAATTCGACTGCACAAGCACGCCCAGAGTGTAACCGCCGACTCGCTGCGGCAACCGGCGCGATGCCGTGCCAATGCCTCCCTTAAATCCCAGGCAGCGAGTTCCCGTGCCGGCCCCGACGGCTCCTTCTTCCACTGGATCCGCCGAGGCATTGTGAATCGCCGCCAATACGTCGGCGCTGCGGATCCGGCGAGCGCGAATGTTGTTCAGGAAGCCGTCGTTGGTCTCCCCGACAAGCGGGTTGACCGAACGCACGTCCTCGTTGCCCGGCTGCGAGATCGTGTACTCGATGACGGCGTCAGCCGCCACAAATACCGAAAGTGTGTTCGTGAGCACGATGGGCGTTTCCAGCACCCCTAGTTCCGCGACTTGCGTGGAACCGACCAGCTTGCCGAACCCATTGCCGACCACGATCGCCGCGGGCACCTTGTCCTGAAACAGATTACCCCCGTGCGGCCGGATGGCCGTCACTCCGGTTCGCACATCGTCGCCGACGCGTAAGGTCTGGTGACCAACCAGCACACCCGCCACATCCGTGATCCCGTTGTTGGGACCGGTTGGCAGGATGCCGATGTGGATTCCCAGGTCCCGGGCGCGCGGCCGCGATGCAGGGGACGTTGCTTGTGGAGTCTCGGCCCCCGCCGCCCAGCCTGCAAAGACCAGGAACCAACAAGCGGCGGCACCGCAACCATGCACCGCGCGTTGGCGGGCGCCGCGTCTGTTTTCATTCCGGTCAATTCGAATCGGGTCGTCCATTTTCGTGTCCTCGACTGTCGCGGCAATCACCGTCGGCGCCCAGCAGACGCCGCGGAAGAAGAACTGTCCTGGGCGGCGCAAAACCGGTGAAGCAAACTGATCCAAGTTCTATTCCGTTTCCGATGCCATCGCCATGTGACTTGCAGCGGTGAGGGCATGCGAGGTCATGCGGTCGCGGCGGCCGGCCAGTTCTTCCAAATGCTGCGGTCCATCCAGTTCGATAATCAAGCGCTGCGAGAAACAGCATCGCGAGACAACGAACCCAACTCACTCCCTTGCCAGACATCCCCACAAGTGGGGGTAGATGTGTCGATTACGGATAAATGGCAGAGATACGGTCCAAGTAATAGGGATTGAGTGTGAGATGAACAACGTTGCTGTCGAAGACGTGGAGAAGTCTGGATCCGCGGAGTGGTGCGGGTCGATATTGGCGTTTGTCGGTAGCCATCCAACCACGCGCGGGGTGTCGAATTCCCCCTTCCGTAAGCGCTCGCAACACCTTATAGTTTGTGGTTTCGATTTTCAGTTCGGGACGCTCGTAGGGCGGTAGGACCGCCGGCCGAAGCGGTGCTGACGCACCAGACTGATAACCCGCTCCCGTTGGTCGCTGGACACGCGCGGGCAACAAGGATACTTACGATTGATGGCACGGGGCGGTAGGACCGCCGGCCGAAGCGGTGCTGGCGCACCGGACTGATAACCCGCTCCCGTTGGTCGCTGGACGCGCGCGGGCAACGAGGATGCTCACGACAAGTAATGAAGTGTGACGCTATGCCGAAGCAGAAGACCCACAAGGGAACCAAGAAACGTTTTCGCCTTTCCGCCAGCGGGAAAGTCAAACACCGACAGGCTGGGACCAGCCACTTGGCGTTTCGCATGACAGCCAAACGGCGACGCAATCTCCGCGGCACGACCACGCTGGCCAAGGCGATGGAGAAGTCGGTGCGCCGCGCGCTCAACGGCTACAGCAACTAGCCTTGGGGAGGCTCTCTGCAAGCACACAACACCTGGCATCCGGGCGGGGAACGCTCCTGTAATTTGCGGGAGGGCCTGGTGATGCTCGATTGAAACGGGGTCCAATACCATGAGGACGAAGAATGGAGCTTCGACGCATCAGGGAAAGCGTCGTTTGTTCCGCAAGGTCAAAGGATATCGTGGTGGTCGTGGCAAGTTGTTGCGCACGGCCAAGGAAACACTGTTGCGTGCCGGCGCCTACGCCTTTCGCGATCGTCGTGCGCGGAGACGAGAGTTCCGTCGTTTGTGGATCATTCGTCTGAATGCCGCCGTGCGCGAGCGCGGGTTGCGCTACAGCCAGTTCATTGCGGGACTCAAGGCGGCACAGATCGAGTTGGACCGCAAGTCACTGTCGGAAATGGCGATCCACGACCCGGCTGCGTTTGACCAGATCGTCGCCCAGGTCAAGCAGGCGCTGCCGGCCTAGGCGATGAGCGACCCCGTTCCGGCTCGCGCTGCGGTGCGCGCCGCGCACGACTGGCCGGCGGCCGTTTCACGTTCGTGGAACAGCTCTCGATAAGCACAGTACCATGGCGCTGCCAGACCTTCTCCAGCAACTTGATGAGTTCGTGACGGCGGCGGTGACCGCGTTCGGTCAGGCCGCCAGCCCGCAGGCCCTGGAGGAATCGCGGGTAGAGTTTCTGGGCGCCAAGAGCGGCGTGCTGCGCGCGCTGCAGAAGCAGTTGGGCGCGCTTGAACCCGCTGACCGCCCGCAGGGAGGCAAGCGTTTCAACGAGGTGAAACGCGCAGTGGAAGCCGCGTTCCAGGAGGCATCGGCGCGACTGGCATCCGGCGCGACGCAGCGTTCCGATCGCCGCGTCGTCGAATTCGATGCGACGCTGCCTGGCCGGCATTTCCGACTCGGACACCTGCATCCGATCACGCAGACGATTGAAGAGTTGAAGGATATTATGGGACGCCTCGGGTTCTCCGTGGCGGACGGTCCGGAGATCGAAGACGAGCGACACAACTTCGAGGCGCTCAATATCCCGCTCGAACACCCGGCTCGTGATCCGCTGGACAACTTCTACCTGGCGGTAGCCCAAGGCGGCAGCCCGGGGCCATTGCTGTTGAGAAGCCAGACCAGCACGGTGCAGATCCGCGTGATGGAACAGACGCCGCCCCCTGTGCGGATCATCGCCATCGGTCGGGTCTATCGGCCCGACACGGCCGATGCGACGCACTATCCGATGTTTCACCAGATGGAGGGCCTACTCGTCGATCGGCGGGTCACGATGGCTGATCTGAAGACCGTCTTGCGGCTGTTCGCGACCAGCTACCTCGGACACGACGTGCATATCCGTTTCCGGCCTTCCTTCTTCCCTTTCACGGAACCGAGCGTGGAGGTGGATATGAGCTGGGAGGACGGTTGGATTGAATTTGGCGGGGCCGGCATGGTGGATCCCAACGTACTCCGCGCCGTGGGCTATGACCCAGATGCTGTGACCGGATTTGCCTTCGGGTTGGGCGTGGAACGACTGTGCATGCGCCGACATGGCGTCAGCGACATCCGCGAGTTCTACCGTAACGACGTGCGATTCTTGCGGCAGTTCTGAGCGGGCGTCGCGTGACGAGGGCTGTGTTAAAGTACGGGAACTCACCCCATGATCGTCTCGTGGAATTGGCTCACCGATTTCGTGGAACTGCCGGCGGATCCGGCCGAGGCTGCGCAACGTTTGATGATGGCCGGATTGAACCACGAGTCAACGGAACGCGTTGACGATGACTGGGCCATCGATCTGGAAGTCACGAGCAATCGGCCGGATTGTCTGGGGCACGTGGGCATCGCGCGGGAAATTGCCGTGCTGTTTGGCAGGCAACTGCGGACCCCCGCGGCTGCGTTGTCAGCGACGGGATCGTCCGTCGCAGAACTGGCGCGCGTACGTATCGATTGCCCCCAACTGTGCTACCGCTACACGGCGCGGATCATTCGTGGCCTACGCATCAGCCCCAGCCCGGAGTGGCTGGTTCGGCGATTGCGCACTCTGGGGCTGCCCGCGATTAACAACGTCGTGGATGTCACCAATTACGTCATGATGGAGTGCGGACAGCCTCTGCACGCCTTTGATCTCGCCCGACTGGGAGGCCGGCAGATCATTGTCCGGGAAGCCCGCGCCGGGGAGGCATTCCTGGCCATTGATCATCGCACCTACACGCTGCAACCCGGCATGTGCGTCATTGCCGACGCCACGTCCGCGGTGGCCCTGGGGGGCGTGATGGGGGGCGCTGAGTCCGAAGTCTTGGATTCCACGACGGACATCCTGATCGAGGCCGCGGAATTCTCGCCGCTGTCGATCCGCACTACGGCGCGCACCTTGGGTCTGCACAGTCCATCTTCGTATCGGTTCGAGCGCGGCGTGGATCCCGAGGGTGTGGATTGGGCCAGCCGTCGTTGTTGCGAGTTGATTCTGCAACTGGCTGGCGGCGAACTGGCCGAGGGCGTATTGGACGTCGGGTGCCCCCGCTCTCGACCGGAACGCATCACGCTGCGGCTGGCGGAGGTGCCCCGCTTGCTGGGCATCTCGGTCCCCGCGAAACGGGTCCGCCAGATTCTCGCGGACTTGGGTTGCGCCGTGGAACGAGCCGACGAAAAGGAAGTCCAGGTTGTCCCGCCGAGTTGGCGCCGTGACCTCAGCCGGGAAATCGACCTGATCGAGGAAGTGGCCCGCATCCACGGCTATCAGAACATTCCGGAGGATGTGGCCGTTCCCATGTGCCCCTCGTATACCGCGCCGCGCGATCGCATCGCTCGGAAGGCACGGCAGGTGTTGACGGCAACGGGCTTTGACGAGGCCCTGACCGCCAGCCTCGTCCCGGTGGAATGGTCGCAGGCCTTCAGCCCCTGGACCAGTGCAGCTCCCGTGGTGAGCCAACTGGCGATGAAGGGTATCCTCTCCGAGGCACCCAAGGACTTGAGCGCCGCCGATCACGTGCGCCGCAGTCTTGTTCCCAGCTTGCTGGAAGCCCGCCGCTACAACGAATCGATGTCGAACGCGGTGATCGAGCTGTTCGAAGTTGCACGAATCTACCTGCCGCAGCCGGCGGGCTTGCCCCAGGAACAAACGACACTGACGCTGGTCAGCGGACAAGACTACGCCTTCGCCAAGGGTGTGGTCGAACAACTGCTCGCCGCGCTGAACATCGCGACCGAATTGACGGTCACCAGCCTGAGCCTGCCGTTACTGGATGCTCACAAATGCTCGGCCCTGAGCCTCGACGGACGGACGTTAGGCTACTTGGGAGAGGTAAACGCCGAAGGCTGCAAACGATTCGGGCTGCGCGCGGCCGCGACCTGCGCGGAGATCAACCTGGATTTGCTGGGACAGCTGGCCAACCTGACTCCGCAGTTCGCGCCGATCAGCCCCTGCCCGTCGACGGCCCGCGATCTGAATCTCATTGTTGCCGAATCGTTGCGCTGGACTGATCTGCTGGCTACGGTGCGCGCTGCGGCCGGCGAAGACCTCGAGGAGGTTTGCTTCCGCGAGATCTATCGCGATACGCAGAAGGACGGAGCGGACCAGAAACGGATGTTGTTCAGCATCACGCTGCGTTCGGCCAACCGGACATTGACGGGTGAGGAAGCCGACGCCATCCGCGACCGCATCGTGGCCGCCTGCACGGCCAATCATGGCGCTCGACTGCTGGGCTGAGAGAAGTCTAGAGCTGGCAGTCTGGAGGACGAACAGAAGGATTGTAAGAGAGATCTCGTCGCTGGCCACAGTCTCCCGACTAGCCCGGATTATTTCATGGAATGGTAGGGTGGGACGAGCAAGCCGAAGTAGCGGTGGGCCGTCGGTCGCTCAGCCGGAGTTGGAGGCAGCGGGCCGGCATATCTCGGAGCAGATCGGCTTGCGACGGCCCACCAATCACTTGCGCGACCTAGTCCCACCCTACGATGAATTGTCCTGACTTGATCCCCTGCCCCGATCACTGCACGGCGCATCCACCGCGCACTCCTCATCAGTCGTCGTCGCCGCTACCGTCGAGCAACTCATCGGAGCAGCGGCGTTCCATGATGCGGCCGTATTCCTCGAGGCTGCGGCGCTGACCGTACGTGTGCCAGGGACTGACGTCCCTCAATTCCGGCATGATCTCGACCAACTGCTGCACCATGGTCTCGGCCATGCGCTTCAGACCCAGCGAAGGCGACTGTTCGTGGATGGCCGCCGCCGTCTTCATGATGCGGATGAGACGAGCGCGGTCCAGCACGGGGCGCGACAAGGGCTCATCCGTTTCGATGACCAGTTCGGTCAGCGGAACCTCCAGGGCCTTCTGCCACTTGTGAAGATCACTCAGCCGCAGGTCGGTTGATTCCTGTTCCTGCAGCCGCAGACTGCGGATGTCCGTGCCCATCTGCCGCGCGGCACTGCGCAGCGATACGCCTTCCCGCAAACGCACGGTCCGAATTCGATGGAAGCGCCGCTCTTGCTGGTTCGACCCCGTGGGTGGGATCACCGGCGCCGTGATACCTCCCGCGATATGCATGTCGGCAATTGCCATTCCCACAACCTCCTCTCCACGCTGCCTCGCAGGCCCGCTGACCCGTTCCGGGGGGTAGCAGCAGACCGCTAACTTGCAGGATTGGACGCTGTGGAATCGTAAATCGTTCCCAGCACCGGAGATTTTCTCACCCGGCCGGACGATGGACCGACAGCCTGAAGTGTAAGTAATTACTATTTAATTACTTACGTAATTCAATGTCGCCGCAAGCGGCGGCACGGTGATCAGGCGATCTGGGCCAGCTTGGCGCGTGAGTCGCGGGTATCCGGTTGACGGAACAGATGAAGAGGCACCCGTCTCGACCTATTCGCCGGGCGTCTGACTTGTCTCGACGGTGGGTCGTTGCGCCATCAGTCGCGCGAGAATCCGCGGCAGAGCGGTCGCCCGGTCGGCACTGCCGGGTCGGCCGGCGGGGTTCGAAGAGAAATTGATCGACGCATCCGTGCGGCGAGGGATCAAACGCATGCCCCGGACAAGTGGCTGGGGAGCGGGCGCAGCGGTCGGCCCCGGCGCGCGCGGCCGGGGCGGCACCTCTTCCTGGAGCAGTCGCCACGGGTCAGGCACCGTGACTTCCGGCACGTTCAGCACTCGTTGCGTTTCCCCGACCCGGCGCAGCTCGTTGGGCGCGGGCACACTCGGTTCATGGAGCAGCAGGATTTCGCCGGTGGTCCGTGATCGGGCTGTCTGCGCTGCGGCTTCCTGGCCCAACCGTTTCGCGTGACGGGCCACCGTCAGTTGGGGGAAGTCGCGGGCCAGTTCGTGGGCCACTTCTTCGGTCTGGTCCGTCGAGCCGTCATCGACGATCAGCAGTTCGAAACGGTTGGCGACGTCAGGCAGCACGTCGAGCAGTCGAGTGACCTGCGCGGCCAGGGTCTTCTCGGCATTATGGACCGTCAGAACAACGCTGAGCGTTTGTTGGGGATTGCTCACAACTGCCCTCCAACGAAGAAGCCCTACCTGCGTGCACAGCGTGGTCTATCATCGACTGCCCGACTTGTGAGACTGCAGTCCTCAGGTGACTTGCCGTTCTGTACCATTCATAGCTTGAATGCCGGGAGAAGCGGCCGGCGGTAATGAATGGGCCACGCCGGATGTGCCTTCCTCGACGGGCGAAGTCTTGGGCTTGTGCCCGTGCATGTGGTACAACCGACAGTCGCGGCCGCAGCTCGACGTGTTCTGGTGGATCATCGCGCACTACAGGGCAGACAAGAATGAAGTCTCACACGGAATACTTGACGCTGAACATCCCGGCGCGCATGGACTTCGTGAACATCACTCCGCAAGTGGAACAGGCGGTGCGCAAAAGCGGCGTGCAAGAAGGTCTGGTTCTATGCAATGCGATGCATATCACGGCCAGCGTGTTCATCAACGATGACGAATCAGGACTGCACGACGACTACAAGCGCTGGCTCGAACAGTTGGCCCCTTTCGACCCGTCGCCGCAGCGCTACCATCACAATCGCACGGGCGAGGACAACGGCGATGCTCACCACAAGCGGCAGATCATGGGGCGTGAAGTTGTGGTCGCCGTCACCAAGGGAAAACTGGATGTCGGGCCCTGGGAACAGATCTTCTACGGGGAGTTCGACGGCCGGCGCCCCAAACGCGTGCTGATCAAAGTGCTGGGCGAATAGGTCGCTGCGCGGCCGCCATCAGGCTGGCCGTGGTGGACCGCCGGACCTGCGCCGCACTGGTTACGGGCGGCTTTCGGCGCTGAGTTCAAATTCGAAGGTCCGCCCTTCAAACCGTTCCATGGCCGTCTTGATCTCGGGTGACACGCGGCGCGGGCGCTGCGCCAGGTAGTCGAAGAAGACGATCACGACGCTGCCTTCCACGGCCACTTCGCCGCGGCTCTTGTTGTAGGCTGCGTGTTCCATGACCAGGCTGCTGCGCCGCATGCTAGCGACCCGCACGCCGACTTGGATCACATCGGGAAACTTCACTTGGCGGCGGTAATGGCAGGTCAGCGACGCAATGATGGGAGAGAGTTCACCCCCTTTCATCAGGTGTCCCAGTCCGCTTTGCTCGAGGTAGGCCACGCGTGCCGATTCAAACCAGCGCAGCGGTATCGCGTTGTTGACGTGTCCGAAGGCATCCTGGTCGCCCCAATGCACGGGTATTTCCAGGACGAGCGGGAAGGCGGCGAGTTCCGGGGGCCGGGTGCTGTGGCACATGGTGTCTGGGCAAGCGTTCACGGGTCGGTGGGGGATTGGCGCATTTTTCGGCGTTGACCGTCTGCCGTCAGGATCAGACATTGTCCGAAAACATGGGCCGATCCCCGTCTCTTCACGACCCGCGAACGCTTATGTATCTGGGTGCTCGAACAGGGGTAACGGGGTGACAGGAGTGGCAAGTCAATCTGGTGATCCTCAGTCCAAGCTTTATAATGGCGGTCCTTGTTGGGCGATAGGGTCATCGCGCGGCGGGCGCGTTTTTGGGAAGCCGCTGCAACAGGAAGACAAGACTTCGTGGCATCGAACGAGCGGATCGAGTTCGGTGACTTTCAAACTCCGGCACCGCTGGCGCGTGCCGTATGCAGCCTGCTGCGCCGCCTGGAAGTGCCGGCGCGGACGATCGTGGAGCCGGCGTGCGGTGTCGGGGTGTTCCTGGAAGAAGCTCTGCAAGCTTACCCGGCGGCCGAGCGTCTCGCGGGGTTCGACATTAACACGACCTACGTGCAGGAGACGCGCCGCCGCTTTCCGCCTGCGGGCAACGGCCGGCAAGTCACCGTGCAGCAGGCGGATTTCTTCGCCGTTGACTGGTCCGACCGGCTGCGGACGATGTCGGAACCGTTGCTGGTGATTGGCAATCCTCCCTGGGTCACCAACGCCGGTTTGTCGCGTCTGGGCAGCCGGAATGTGCCGCGCAAGATGAACGCAGATCGCTTGCGCGGTCTCGATGCGCTGACCGGCAAGAGCAATTTCGACGTCTCGCAGTGGCTGCTGGACCGGCTCATCGAAGCGCTTGCTGACCGGCAAGCGACGCTGGCGATGCTCTGCAAGACGCGCGTAGCGCGCGCCGTTCTGCAGCGTGCCTGGAATCGCGACGGCGCGCCGCACCGCGCGCACCTGTATCGTATTGACGCGGCGCGCCATTTCGGTGCGGCGGTCGACGCGTGCCTGTTGATCTGCCGCTTCCTTCCCGGGGCCACACGATCCCGCAGTTGCTCGACGCATGCCGACCTCGAATCCGGTGCGAGTACCCGCCCGTTCGGCATCGTAGCGGGCCGGGTGGTGCAGGATCCGCAGCAGTTCCAGCAGCTGCAGTACCTGGTGGGAACGGGAACTCATCGTTGGCGATCGGGCGTCAAGCACGATTGTGTGCGCGTCCTGGAATTGCGGATCCAGGATGGGCACTTGACCAACGGCTTCGGCCAGCGCGTGGATGTTGAAGAAACGTATCTCTACCCGTTGTTGAAGGGATCGCGCCTGGCGCGGGGCGAGACCGAGCCGCGGCATTGGGTGATTCTGCCCCAAGCAGCGTTGGGGGAAGATCCGGTGCTCCTGCGCGAACGTGCCCCGCACACCTGGCGGTATCTCGAGTGCCACGCCGCCAATCTCGATCGGCGGGCCAGCGTGATCTATCGCGGGCGGCCGCGATTCTCCGTGTTCGGCGTGGGCAGCTACACGTTTGCTCCCTGGAAAGTGGCCGTCGCCGGATTCGCGAAGGAGCTGGGGTTTCACCAACTGGGACCCTGGCAAGACAAACCGATCGTCCTGGATGACACGTCCTATTTCCTGCCTTGTGAGAACGAGTCGCTTGCGGATGAGCTCTTGACCCGTGTGAATCACGCGCTGGCCCGGCAGTTCTACTCCTGTTTGATTTTCTGGGACAACAAGCGGCCGATCACGGCGGAAATCCTGCAGACGCTGGATCTCGATCGACTCGCGCGGGAGGAAACCCATGCGCCTCGTCAATGTCTGGTGGGCTAGGCCGCGCGCCGTGATGTCCACGGCGCACCGCGGGGTGTTGCCGGAAAGCGCACCGTCCGGCGCGCGCCGCGCGACAACGCCGCCGGACGAGGAACTGCGCGTGGCCGCGCGCAACCGGCGCAAGGTTCGCCTCACGACCGCTCTGGTCTTGGGGCTGCGCTACCTGTTCCTCACGCGGTATTCATGGATTCTGGGACTCACGCTCATTGCGCCGGCCCCTGTCGCGCTGGTACTTCTGCCCGGCATGCTGGCCAATTTCTTCGTCCTTGATTCGCCGCAACAGATCTTCCACGTGTCCTGGATCACGTTATGGTGTGCGGCGGCCGTGATGGAGACGCTGCGCGTCACGACGCTGAATGCCCATTATCGTTTCGACGACTATCGTTCTGCGGTGCGGCGTTTTCGCCAGGCGTGGGACCGGCAGCCGGCGGAAGTCATCAACGCCTGGTACAAGCGTGCCGACGGATGGTTCTGCTTGTTGGGCGCGCTGCTGACGGCGGGTGCAATCTGGTACGTGATCGTTGACGCCTGCATCACGCGCACGGCTGCAGACCCGGCCCCGACGTGGACACCCTTTCTGCAGGAAGGCGTGACCGCTGCGGCCGTGCGGCAGCTGGGCTGGAAAGCCGCCCTCGATGGCCTGTTCACCACGATGCTCATTCTGGGGAGCGTTAACGGTCTGGTGATTCTCGGCGGAGAATGGTCACGGCGCAGGGGCAGCCGATCGCAGATGTTGTTTGAGGGGTTCTCCGCCGCGGCGGGACCTCCGCCCGCGGCCTCCGTGCCGGCGCGCCGCTCGCGCTGGCGCCCCTGGACGCAAGCGTTGCACTACCTGCTCGGGCCCGGCTATTTCATTCCCGTGTCTGAGCACGAGGACGACGCCGATCCGCCGTTGCGGCTGGCTCCCGGCCACATGGGCTTGATGCTCTACACGTCGGTCTTCCTGGGATGGTACGCGATCAACTACCGGTCCGCGACGGGCACCGATCCGATGCCGACCGAGGCTTCGTCCTACTCGGCGCTGTTTTACGGTCTGTTGTCGCTGTTGCTGATCACCTACCTCCTGCCCGGTTTTGCGTTCTTCCTCGACCGCTATCGGATTCCCGTGTTCTTGACGGGGGTCATTGCCACCGTCGCGATTTACGGGACCTTCGGGACCGATCACTTCTATGAATTGGACCCGGTCCCCGCCCGCGCCGCCAACGGTCCGATTCCGACGCTGACCGAAGTCCTCGATCGCTGGAAGCTGCCGGAAGGGCGCGACGGTCGCCGGACTCTGGTAGTGGTGCATGCTTCTGGCGGAGGTATCCAGGCCTCGGCTTGGACCGCTCAGGTGCTGACCGGTCTGCACGAGCGCTACGGTAACGAGTTCTCCCGCTCCGTCGGTTTGATCAGTGCCGTGTCCGGCGGCAGCGTGGGCACGATGTACTACCTGCTGAACCGGGCAGACCTGAGCGAATCGTATGATCCGGCCGGGAGCGAGCGGGACGTGCTCGATGCGGAATCGATTGGCACGATTCGCGAACTGTCGCGCTGCTCGGCTCTGGAAGCCACCGCGTGGGGCATGGCCTATCCCGACACGATGCGCGCCCTCTTTCCACCTGCCGTCCCCGCGACGCTGGATCGAGGGTGGGCCATTGAACGCGTCTGGCGGCAACGGCTGAGCGGCATTCGCCCGGGCGAAATCGATCGGAGTGATCTGCGCATCACGGACCTCTGCCAGCGCAGCAGGCAACAGCAGTTCCCGGTCGCCGTATTCAATGCGACACTGGTCGAAACGGGACAACGATTCATCATTGCGCCCGTCACGGCTCCGAAGCTGGCCGGAGGCGAGGACCCTGCGGCCGTTGAGCTGATGCACGTCTTTCCCCATTCCCACCCGCGCGTATCAACCGCGGCGCGCTTGTCGGCGACATTCCCTTATGTTACACCCGCCGCGCGGGCCGCCGAACCGGGCCCTCCCGGCACCGACGCCGAGCGTATCGCCAGTTACCACGTGGTCGACGGCGGCTACACCGACAACGAAGGGGCCATGACCTCCGTGGACTGGATCAATCGTTTACTGGTCCACTACAGCCGTGATGAGACCGTAATGCAGCGGCCGTTCGACCGCGTGCTGGTGCTGCGCATTCAGGCATTTCCCAAGAAGAGATCCACATCCCCGTATCGGCGGAATCTGCTGGCAGGCTGGACTTCGGCCCTGCTCGGTCCTCTGCAGGCCATGTTGAACGTGCGCGGGACGTCCCAGACCGAACGCGGGGATCTCGAAATCGAATTGCTCACGCAAGCCACGCGCGCCGACATTGTCGCGTCCAAGGAACGGTTCGAGGCCGAGTTCCGCAGCGCCCAGGCTTGGGCCGATTCGGTGGAACAGGAAGTGCATTCGCTGGAGAGCTACCTGGAGGAACTAGCTGACGAGGGTAAGCTGACCCAGGCCGATCTGGCCCGCTGGTCCAGCGCCAGCCGCGACCGCTTGACGACGGCGCGCAGTCTGGTGGAACAAGTCGCCCGCAAACGCGAACGGATGGAGCAACTGAGCGTCTCCGCCGTGTCGTTCGAATTCCACCCGCCGCAGAACGATTGGATCCCGTTCTCCTGGAAGCTCACCGCGCGCCAGAAACTCAACATCGACGAAGCCTGGTGCCGGCTCGTGGAACAGGACCCGACAAACCCGGCACTGGCCTTCCTGGACGACTACTTCACGCGGCGCCCGCGCTCGGAGGTCCCCGTGTTGCGGTGAGAGGGTGAGGGGGTGATGGGGTGAGAGGGTGATGGGGTGATGGGGTGAGGGGGTGATTACTGCAGCCTGCCCCGCGCTTCCAACGGCCAGATGACTTCCAGGCGATCGCCACGGAAACCATACAGGTAGTCGTGCAGTACGCACGTCAAATCGCTGTATCCGGGAATCAACTCGACGCGGTCGCCAATAGCCAGGTGTTGCGCTGATGGCTCCAGACGTAATGCGCCGTGCTCGGCCGAAAGCCCCTCGATGGTCACGTCATCGCGGCCGACAACCAGGGCCGGGTGGATGTCCACGTTCAATGTCTTGCGACCCGCGTCGATGACCGCGCGGTCGGCCGCCGGACGGCTTACGATGGTGGCCAGTACCGTGAGGGCGTGGTCAAATTCCGCCACCTGGCAACCGAGCCGATAGAACGCGTCCATGAAGATCCCTCCGCCGGCTTGCAGTTCGGTGATCCCGGGCTGCCGCACTGCTTGCGCGAAGGAGCCGGTGCCGCCACAGGAAACGATCGGACACGGGAGACCAGCACATTCCAGCACCGCGCGCGTTTCCACCAACCATCCCAGCGCTTCGCCGATGCGGGCGGCCTTTTCCACGGGATCCGTCACCCGTAGCAAATGTCCTTCGTAGCCCATGATTCCCGCTAATTGCAGCGCGGGCAACCGCTGGACTTCCTGGGCGAGTTCCAGCGCGGGCTGTCCCGGCATCACTCCTACGCGGCGCATGCCGATGTCGATTTCAATCAACACGCGGAGCGTCAGGCCCGCTTCACTCATCACGCGGTTGAAAGCCTGGGCCTGCGCGGGATCGTCGACGCATACGATCACATCGGTCTGACGGCGCAGGGCCACGAGGCGTTGAAGTTTTTGTTCGCCTACGATAAGGTTGGCCACCAGCACATCGCCGATGCCGCCGGCCACCATGACTTCGGCCTCACCCAGCTTGGCACACGTGACACCGATGGCTCCGGCGTCGAGCAACCGGCGCGCAACGGCTGACGATTTGTGGCACTTGATGTGGGGCCGCCAGTGTACCCCATGACGGCGGCAGGCATCGACCAGCTTGCGCGTGTTGGTCTCCAGGATATCGAGGTCGACACACAAAACGGGTGTGTCCAACTCGTTCTTGGTGCACCCGAGAGCAGGTAGACTATGGGTCATGGCGGAGTCCATTACAGGACCAGGGAAGGACAGAACCGAGGGTCAGCGTTCACGGGTCGGTGAAGAGACGGGATCGGCTCGTGTTTTCGGACTGTGTCTCGTCCTGACGGCCAACCGTCCACGCCGAAAAATGCGCCAATCCCCCGCCGACCCGTGAACACCTACGACCTGGCACGTGCCCAAGGGGAGATTACTCATGTCACTTACACGTCGGACATTCTTGCGGTGTGCGCTTGCTTCAAGCGCTGTAGCAGCGATGGAAACTCGATCCGCCCTGGCAGCGCCAGAACGTGTCGCGGGTATTCCCATCATAGACACACATCAACATTTGTGGGACGTGCAGCGCATCAAGCCGCCCTGGCTGGACGGCGCTCCGGAAATCCTGCGCCGCAGTTACGTGATGAGCGACTACCTCGCGGCCACGGAAGGACTGAACGTTGTCAAAGCCATCTACATGGAGATTGACGCGGACCCGCGACAACACCGCGCAGAGGCGGAGTATCTGCTGGAAATCTGCCAGAGCGGACAACATCCCACCGTGGCGACCGTGATTTCCGGGCGCCCTGATTCGGCGAGCTTCCGCGACCACATTCTGCGGTATCGAGGCAACCGCTTCATCAAGGGCGTGCGACAGGTCCTGCATGGCGGCGCCACTCCACCCGGGTATTGTCTGCAACCACAGTTCGTGGCCTCGATGCGATTGCTCGGCGAAATCGGCATGCGCTACGATCTGTGCCTGCGGCCCGGGGAACTGGCGGACGGCATACGGCTCGTCGATCAATGCCCGGAGACGCGTTTCATCCTCGATCATTGCGGCAACGCGGATGTGAATGCGTTTCTGCCCGCGTCGTCGCGCGGCGCTGAGAAGCCCTCGCACGATCCGGAACAATGGCGGCGCGACATCCGCGAATTTGCTCACCGTGAACACGTCATCTGCAAGATTTCGGGGATTATTGCCCGCGTGCCGGAGGGCAAGTCGTCCGCCGAGATCCTGGCTCCCGTGGTTAATCACTGCCTGGATGCCTTCGGTCCCGATCGTGTCGTCTTCGGCGGCGACTGGCCTGTCTGCCTGCGAGGCGCCAGCTATCGCCGCTGGGTCGAATTGCTGCGAGAGATCATCAGTCAGCGCAGCGAGGAACAACAGCGCAAGCTGCTGTACCAGAACGCGGCCAAGTTCTATGAACTGGAAACATGAAAGAGCATGTCATGGCCAATGCCCTTCGAAAGCGTTCACGGGTCGGTGAAGAGACGGGGATCGGCCCATGTTTTCGGATTATGTCTGGTCCTGATGGCAAACGATCAAGGCCGAAAAATGCGCCAATCCCCCACCGACCCATGAACGCTTACCTCCCGCGGAAGCTTGGCGCGGGTCTCCCCGTACTCTCTCGCGCCGCCGTCTTGGCGCTCAGCATCTGCCTCCTGGTCAGCGACCGGGCACCGGGCGAGGCTCCCGGCGAGTATTTCGGTTTGCAGGTGGTCGATGATCACACCGGCCGCGGCGTGCCGCTCGTCGAAGTGGAGACCGTCAATCACTTGCGCTGGATGACGGATAGCGGCGGTTGGGTAGCGATACGGGAACCGGGACTGATGGGACAGCGCGTGTTCTTCTTCGTGCGCAGCCATGGCTACGAAATGGCCAAGGATGGTTTCGGATTCGCCGGAGTGCGCGTGACGCTGGCCGCCGGCCAGAAGACGACGATCCGCATCCAGCGGCGAAATATCGCCGAACGCCTGTACCGCATTACCGGGGAGGGCATCTATCGCGATAGTCTCCTGCTGGGAGAACCGGTACCGCTGCGGGAACCGCTGGGCAGCGGCCTGGTGGCAGGCCAGGACTCGGCTTTTGCCGAGTTGTATCAGGGCAAGATCATGTGGTTCTGGGGAGACACATCTCGCCTGAGCTATCCGCTCGGACACTTCTGGACGGCCGGTGCCGTTTCGGAACTGCCGGCGAACGGTGGCCTGGACCCCGCGCGCGGGATCGATCTGCGTTATTTCACGGACAAGGATGGCTTCAGCCGTCCGGTGGCGCGTCTCGGCGTGGAGAAGGGTCCGATTTGGGCTGACGGTTTCTTGTGCTTGCCCGATGAGACAGGCCGCGAGCGACTGGTGTGTCACTACGCCCACATGGAGTCGTTGGCCAAAATGCTGGACCACGGCTTGGCCGTGTTCAATGACGAGAAGGGCGAGTTCGAGCGCATCAAGGAACTGGATTTGCAGCACGCATCGCTCTTCCCGGGCCAAGGTCATCCCGTTCGCCATCGCGCAGGTGACACGGATTACATCTATTTTGGCGAAGTCTTTCCCAACGTGCGCGTGCCCGCCGATTGGCGGCACTATATCGATCCCGCGGCTTACGAGGCGTTCACCCTATCCGAGGAGACCGCGGCACCCCAGGATCAGCGTGCGGCAGAGCAAGAGGCTCCTTCCGTGCGCTATGCGTGGCAACGGAATGCCAAGCCGATGGACGGGGACGCGGAACGGAAACTGGTTTCCGCCGGTCGACTGCCGGCGCAACAGGCCAGGTTCCTGCCGGCCGACGTCGATACCGGCAAGACCGTGATGTTGCATCGCGGTTCTGTGCGGTGGAACGCCTATCGCCAGTGTTGGATCCTGATCGCCACGCAACTAGGGGGCACGTCCCATCTGGGTGAGGTCTGGTACGCGGAGGCGCCGGATCTCACGGGTCCCTGGCGGCGCGCGAAGAAGGTCGTCACCCATGAGCAATACAGTTTCTACAATCCGGTACATCATTCTTTCTTCGATCAAGAAGGCGGGCGCATCATTTATTTCGAAGGGACCTACACGCAGACCTTTTCAGGAAACGCGACGGCTACCCCGCGCTACGACTACAACCAGATCATGTACCGATTGGATCTGGCCGACCCGCGGCTGGAGCCCGTGCGGGAAGCAAAGCCACCCTGATGAAACGGAGTTCACCCGTGTCCTTGGTGCGTCCTTCGCGTCTTTGCGTGATGCCTTACGCGAGGATCTCTGACAGGGGTCTCACGCCACGGCGCAAAGGCGCCAAGAAGAAGTCTGCCCCGCTCGGCGTGGATCAAGTCTTGTCCTTTGCGTCTTTGCGTGATCATCACTTTCGCGATTTCGCCCTTTCGCGGTTTCGCGATCTCCTGCCGGCTTCAGTTCTCTAATCGCGAAAACGCGACAGCGCGAAATAGACATGCCCCACGTTCTTCGCGGCTTTGCGTGATACGGTATTCGAGGATCTCGGCAGGGGGCTCACGCCAAGGCGCCAAGAATGAAGTGCGCCCGACTCGGCGTGGATGAAGTCTTGCCCTTTGCGCCTCTGCGTCCTTGCGTGATCATCACTTTCGCGATTTCGCGATCTCCTGCCGGCTTCAGTTCTCTAATCGCGAAAACGCGACAGCGCGAAATAGACATGCCCCGCGTTCTTTGCGGCCTTGCGGCTTTGCGTGATGCCTTACGCGAGGATCTCTGACTGGGCTCTCACGCCAAGGCGCAAAGGCGCCAAGAAGAAGTCTGCCCCGCTCGGCGTGGATCAAGTCTTGTCCTTTGCGTCTTTGCGTGATGCCCTACACGAGTGGTGCACTACTCTTCCGGCCAGTAGCGTTCGCTGACGATCTTCTGGTCCGTGAAGAAGCTGATCACGGCCCTGCCTTGTGCCTTGGTGTCGGCAAAGAGCGAGGCCTTCATTCCGCCGAAAGGAAGTTGTGCCACTGGAGCCGGAATGCCGACGTTGACGCCGATCATGCCGGCCTTGGTCTCCAGCTTGAACTTCCGAGCGTAGTAACCGTTCTGCGTGTAGATCGAAGCGCCGTTGCCGTACGGGTGATCGTTGATGATCTTAATGGCTGCATCCAGCGAATCGGCGCGCAGGATCACCACAACCGGACCGAAGATCTCCGTTTGGTGAATCTTCATTCCCGGCCGCACGCCGGTGAGTACTGTGGGACCCAGGAAGTGCCCGCGATCTCGCCCTGGGACTGAGAGCCCGCGGCCGTCGAGGGCCAACGTGGCCCCTTCCGCGATCCCGGTTTCGATCATTTCCACGATGAACCGTCGAGCCCGACCCGAAATTACTGGCCCCATCACCATTTGTTCGTCCGCCACTGCCGGATCGAGTGGTTCCGCCATCAGTACCTGCCGCGAGGCCTCGACAAATCGGTGGCAGACTTCCTGATACATGTCGTTGCCGACGCAGATGATGGCCGAAGACGCCATACACCGTTGGCCAGCGCAGCCGTAACAGGACGTGACCATGTTGCGTATCATGTCGTCCATCCGCGCGTCGGGCATGACAACGAGGTGGTTCTTGGCGCTGCCCAGCGCCTGGAATCGCTTATTCGTTTCGGCGCAGCGCACGGCGACGGTGCGGGCCACTTGCGAGGTGCCCACGAAGGAAACACCCGCGACGTCGGGATTATCCAGCAGTGCCGCAGCCGCCCGCTTGTCCCCGTGCACGACGTTAAACACACCCGGCGGAAAGCGGAGTTCATCGACAAACTCGGCGATCCTGTTCATGCTCAACGGCACCTGCTCCGACGGCTTGACCACATACGTGTTACCGGTCGCCACGGCGTACGGGAAGAACCAGAAGGGGACCATCAGAGGAAAATTGAACGGCGCAATCATACCGAAGACGCCCAGCGGCACTCGCAGCACCTCGCCGTCGATGTCGAACGAGGCGCCCAGCAGTTTGTCTCCTTGCTGCAGCACGGGCATCCCGCAGGCCACCTCGGTGTTCTCCAATGCGCGCTTCACTTCGGCCCGCGCGTCGGGGAGCGACTTGCCGTTCTCCAGAGCAATCAGCCGCGCCAGGTCCTCGCTGTGCTCGCGGAGACGATTGGCCAACTGCCACAGGAATTCGCAGCGGCGCGCGACGGGTGTCGTGCTCCAGCCGGGATACGCGCTCTTGGCGGCCGCCACGGCCCGGTCCATTTCCGCGGCCACGGAAAGCGGCACGCGAGCGATGATGTCCGCACTGCTGGGCTGTTCGACAGCCAGCCACTCATGACGATCCGGCACGACCCACCGGCCGCCGACGTAGTTCCGCAAATCCTCGACATTCATCCCGCGGCCTCACCAAATCACTAATGACTCGTCGAACAACTGCGCCAATTCGTCTGGACCGACCGGTCGCGGCGACAGCTTCGTGAGGCGATGCTGCGGCAAAGTCGCCTTGACCAGCGCGGGAATGTCGGCCCGCGTGTAGCCCACTGCGCTGAGACCGTTGGGAACATTCAACTGCCGCATGATGCCGATGACCCGGTCGGCGAGGATCTTGCCCGCGTCGGCCGGCTGGGCCCGCGACACATCCGCGCCCATCCATGCCGCTGCCTGCAAGTGCCGTGCCGGTGACGCCGGCCCGGTAAAGCGGAAGGCCGCAGGCGCGTTCAGTACTACGGCGATTCCGTGCGGCACCAAGGGTTCGGCCGCTGGGTACCCTGGCGGCCGGTAGTCGCGCACCATCCCGGACACCCCGTACGACATTCCGTGCGGCAGGTGCAGACCCGCGTTGCCGAAACCGATGCCCGCGAAGCATGCGGCCAGCAACATCTGCGACCGGGCTTCCTCGTCGTTCGCGTCGGCGACGGCTAG
>Ga0233425_10003476_pt1 | contig 28464 bp, 15 predicted proteins | sample Watercolumn_Towu_2_FD_181712 | JGI IMG/M metagenome (GOLD analysis project Ga0233425, IMG submission 181712) | Freshwater microbial communities from Lake Towuti, South Sulawesi, Indonesia - Watercolumn_Towuti2014_140_MG | ecosystem: Environmental > Aquatic > Freshwater > Lake | place...
GCCGGGTGCGGAGATACGGCGGCCTCGTTTCTCGCTGCCGGCGCCACGCGCGAAGGAATCTGCGTGGACGTGGCCGGCACAGCGTCCGTATTCGCCGCCACGACCGGACGATTCAAAGCCGATCTCGCCTTGCGCACGCTGGGCTGGGGGCAATCCGCGACTCCCGGCCTCTGGCATCCTTACGCCTATATCAACGGCGGCGGCATGAATCTCGAATGGTTCGCCCGGGAACTTGCCCACCTCGGCGCCGCGCCCGCCGCCACGACGCTCGACAGACTCAATCAGCTCGCGGCGGCGGTGTCGCCGGACGTGAATGATCCTCTCTTCGTTCCTCACCTCGGCGGTCGGATGTCGCCGAGCCAGCCGGAGCTGCGCGGCAGTTGGGCGGGACTCAGCTGGTCGCACACTGCCGGCCATTTGTGGCGCGCCGTTCTGGAAAGCGTGGCCTTGGAGTACTGCATTTACCGCGACGCGCTGCGTACGGTGAATCCGGAATTGAACGTCCAGGAAGTGCGCGTGACGGGAGGTGGCGCGAAGAGCCGCTTGTGGAACCAGATCAAAGCCGACGCGCTGCGCATCCCCGTGGTGTGCGTCGGCCGCGATGAAGGAGCACCGCTGGGCGCCGCCATCCTGGCCGGGTACGGGGTGGGACTCTTCCCGACAATTGAAGCGGCGGCCACCAGGTGGGTCCGCACCGGAACCAGGATCCGGCCCGCGCGAAATGTCGCGACACATTACCGCCACCGACTCGCCCGTTACCAGAAACTCATCGACGTCCTCCATCACTGGGCGGAGACCGCCACGGAGACTGTCAAATGACGGACATCACGGTGTCTCCTCCGCTCACGCCTGATCAGAATTTTCCGGCGGCGGAGAAACCGACGCTGTATTTCATCGGGGTGACCACACACCAATCGTCGATCATGAAGGTCTTTCCCCGGTGGGCGGAATTCCTGGGATTGGGAGACGTCGCCATTCGCGGGATGAACTTCCGCTGGCACGACGACCCCGCGAACTACCGTAAAGCCGTGGATTTCATCCGGCGCGATCCGCGTTCGCTGGGCGCCTTGGTGACAACACACAAGATCGATTTGCTCAATGCCTGCCGCGACCAATTCGATCAACTCGACCCGTTTGCCGAATTGATGGGTGAGATCAGCAGCATTTCAAAAGACGACGCGCGGCTGGTCGGTCACGCGAAAGACCCGATTACGAGCGGTCTGGCGTTGCAGGCCTTTCTGCCGCCGGGACATTGGGAGCGAACCGGGGCCGAAGCGCTGGTTCTTGGGGCCGGTGGTTCCGCGATTGCTATTACTTGGCACCTGCTGCGAAAGGACTTGGACCGCCAGCGGCCGTCACGGATCGTTGTCACCAATCGCAGCGAACCGCGCCTTGACGAGATCCGTCGTTTTCATCAGCGGATCGGCGCCGATATCCCGGTTGAGTACCATTACACTCCAGCGCCCGATCTCACCGACGCGATTCTGGAACAGCTGCCACCTGATTCTCTCGTAGCGAATGCCACGGGTCTCGGAAAAGACGCACCCGGCTCGCCGCTCACTGACCGCGCGGTGTGGCCGCGCAACGGCTATGCGTGGGACTTCAATTATCGCGGTGACTTGTTGTTCCTGGATCAGGCTCGGCGGCAGCAGGCAGAGAGGAATCTGCACATCGAGGACGGTTGGACGTACTTTGTCCATGGTTGGACGCGCGTGATCGCGGAGGTCTTTCATATCGACATTCCCACGCATGGACCGATGTTCGATGCGTTGTCATGCATCGCCGCGCAAGCGCGGTGAACCGGCGCAGCTTGGACACCATACCGTGCAAGAGGTTTTTCATGACGCCTGAGAACGCCACTTCCCTGATCAGTCCGTTCTGTGTCGATTTCGATCTGGTCGCGGGCACAATGCGCAACGCCAAGGAGCATCTCGCCCGTAACGCCTCGGTCATGCGCGGATACTACGCCGACCAAGAAGCGCTGGAACAGCTGATCAGCGCTGGGGATCCGGTGCATTACGAAACGTTCGAGTCCCCGGTGCCGGAGGAATACGGTCACCTTCGCTTCTGCATCAGCAAGCTCTACCCGGGAACCGTGGGGGACGAGTGTTTCATGACAAAAGGGCACTACCACACGGTCGTGGAAACGGGTGAAATCTACCTGTGCCTGCGCGGTGCGGGCCTGATGCTGATGAAACTCTCCAATGGCACCTGCCAGGTGGAGGAGTTCGCACCGGGGAGAATGGTGTATGCGCCCCCCTATTGGGCACACCGGTCAGTCAACACCGGAGACGAGCCGCTCATCTCACTGTGCGTCTATCCGGCCAATGCCGGACACAACTACGGAGACATCGTGGCGAGCGGTTTTCCGCGGCGCGTTTATCGGCGACACGGGAAGGTTGTTGTTGAATGAGAGGGGAATGCACAGGATTTGTCCCCTCATGGCATTCCATGATGAAGGGAGTTGACCGTTGGACCTTTTTTCCAGACTTGCTGAACTGCGTGTCATTCCAGTACTGGCGGTAGAATCCGTCGCGGCCGCGTTGCCTCTGGCCGATGCGCTCATTGCGGGCGGCCTGCCCGTCGCGGAGATTACTTTTCGTACGGCAGCGGCCGCTGCCGTGATCCGCAAATTGGCGGACGAGCGCCCGAGCCTGTTGCTCGGCGCCGGCACAGTGACGCATCCCGACCAGGCGAAGGCCGCCAGGGATTGCGGCGCGGCCTTTGCCGTGGCACCGGGTTTCAATCCCAAAGTCGTCAAAGCCGCGCAAGCGGTCGGACTCCCCTTCGCGCCCGGCGTGATGACACCCACCGACATTGAAGCGGCACTCGACGCGGGCCTGCAGGTATTCAAGTTCTTCCCGGCCGAAGCTGCGGGAGGTGTGAAGATGCTCAAGAGTCTTACCGCACCGTATGCCCATTTGGGAGTGCGTTTCATTCCCACCGGGGGTGTCAGTCTGAGCAACGTCCAGGACTATCTCAACACGCCCGAAGTGCTGGCTGTCGGCGGGACCTGGCTGGCCACGAAGGGCGACATCGCGGCCGGTCAGTGGGACAAGATCGCCCAAGCGTGTCGTGAGGTTCGTGGACTACCTGCAAGTTGATGTCCGCGCTGTTCGTTAAAAAGGATTCCTCGCGCAACACATCGGGAGCCAGACTGTGAGCGCACCTGGATTTGCCGACTGGTGACCGACGCGCCGCCCAGGGGCGGACCGGGTCGCGCGTTGCTGCACAAGCCAACTGTGGGAGGCCGTCGAAGATGAAAGCACGCGTTGTTCCGTTGTACTTCCAACCCGGACGAGACGCGGACTTTGACAAGATGCTGGCGGCGCTGCGGTCGCTGTTGGCGGAGCGCCTGGATTTTCTCGAACCGCAGCCGCTCGGGACGCCGCTTCCCGAAACCGAGGCCGTCCTTTTTCCGCAGCTTCTGGGAGAAGCCTACCGGCAGGTGGAGTTTTTCCGCGCGATCCAGGTCCCGATTCTCTTCGTGACCACCGAATTCGGCACGCTCTCCATGTGGGATTGGGAGATTGCCGAGTATCTCAAGACGTGCGGCGTAACGACCATTGCTCCCTATAGCCTGTCACAGACCGAACACGTCTGCGGGGCGCTAAGCGCCCGACGCGAACTGCGGCAGGCGAAGTTCCTCGTTTATCAGGACGACCCCGGGGAGGGATTTCAAGCACCGATTTTCAAGCGATTCTATTGGTGGGAAGACGAGTGCGCTCAACGGCTGCACGACAAGTTCGGCGCCACCGTCCTCAAACGGAGCTTTCGCGAACTCGGGAGTGCCGCCAAGGCCATCCCGGATTCGGAGGCGGACGCGGCATTAAGGTGTTGGGGCGTGCGGACAGCCGATCTGAGCGAGCGGGCCGTGCGCAGTGCCGTCAAGCTCTACCTGGCCATCCGCAAGGATCTGGACGCGGACGCTTCCATTCGCGGCGTGGGGATCAATTGCCTGAACGAATCTCATTTCTCGGACACCACTCCCTGCCTCGCCTGGAACCGCCTCTTTCAGGAGCGTGGACTGATCTGGGGATGTGAAGCGGACATCATGGCGATGATTTCCAAGTACGTGCTCCACGCGACGCTGAACGCACCGATCCTGATGACCAACCTGTATCCGTTTCTACTCGGCAATGCCGCGTTGAAGCACGAGCGCATCGCGAGTTTCCCGCAGGTGGACGCCGAGCCGGAGAATCATGTCCTGGTCGCGCATTGCGGCTACATGGGCGTCATCCCGGAACCTTTCGCCACGGAGTGGACGCTGCGCAGAAAAGTGCTAGCCATTGTGGACGACAATGCATCCGCGATCGATGCACGGATCCCGACCGGCCCGATCACGCTGGCCAAGCTCCACCCCTCCATGGAGAAGATGACCGTGACGGAAGGCACACTGACGGGATACGCGCAATTCCCCGGTTCCGATTGTCTCAACGGCGGTGTCCTCAAGATCGCGAGCGGCCGGCGACTGATGGATTCGCTCGCGTCCCACCATTATCTGCTGCTCGTCGGACATCACCTGGTGGACATCCAATTCCTGGGCAAAGTGTTCGGGCTGGACATCGAGGAGTTCTAACCATGAAAGTGGGTATCGACAGCTATTGTTACCACCGGTATTTCGGTGAGATCTACCCGGATCAGTCGGACCCCGGGAAGCGGTGGACCTTCCATGATTTCGTGAACCGGGCCGCTGCGCTGCAGGTTGACGGAGTCTCGCTGGAGTCCTGTTTCCTGGAAAGCCTCGAGTCCGCGTACCTCGGCGAGATCAAGGCGGCGCTGGATGAAAAGGGGCTGGAACGTGTCCTCGCTTGGGGGCATCCCGACGGACTGGAGGCCGGCCGCAACGAGACCGCGTGGCGCGAGATGAACGCGCTGATCCCCAAGGCTCGCTTCATGGGCGCGGACATCATGCGCATCGTCGCCTCTTCGCTGATGTTCCGCTATGAGCCGCACGGCCCGCAGATCGATGCCGTCGTCAAGATGCTCAGCGAAAGCGCGCGGATTGCGTCCGACTGCGGCGTGGTGCTGGCCCTCGAAAACCACATCGACTACACCTCGGCCGAGATCGAGCAGATCCTGCAACGCGTCGGTTCCGATTCCTTGAAAGTCAATTTCGACACCGGCAACACCCTGCGCATGATGGAAGACCCTGTCGCTGCCGCGCGGCGTCTGGGACCGTATACCGTCGCCACGCACACCAAGGATGTCGCCGCGTGTCGTCACGTGCGTCCCGAGGAGTGGTACTTCTTTTCGTCGGTACCCGTGGGCACCGGCCTGATCGACATGCCAGGCGTCGTGCGCGCGCTGCAGCAAACCGGCTTCGACGGAGTGCTCGCGGTGGAGTCGGACCACCACAAGGACAACCAGGACGAGGATCGGCTGGTGGCTGACAGCATCGCGTATCTCAAGCAGTTGTTGTCCGACTTGAACGTTTGACCGGCGCGGGAGAACATGCCATGCGAAAAGTCAATTTCGCGATGATCGGACACGGGTTCATGGGTAAGGCCCACAGCTACGCGCTGCTGGCGACCCCTTTCTTTTTCAAGACGGGTATCGAGCCGGTGCGCAAGGTGATCTGCGGCCGCAACGCCGGACCGCTCCGACAAGCGGCTGAAACATTCGGGTGGGAGGAGTATTCCACCGACTGGCGCGCCGTCGTGCGCCGGCCGGACATCGATGCGGTGGCCATTGTCACGCCGCCCAACTCGCATGCCGAAATCGCCATTGCGGCTGCGGAGGCCGGGAAGCACATCTTCTGCGAGAAGCCCTTTACGATCACGGTGGAAGAAGCGGAACGAGCATTGGCGGTGGTCCAGCGCGCCGGTGTCAAGCACATGCTGGGCTTCAATTACCGTCGCGTCCCGGCGATTGGATTGGCCAAGCAGCTCATTGCCGCCGGGCGACTCGGAAAGATCTATCACTTCCGCGCGGTCTATCTCCAGGACTGGATCATGGACCCGCGTTTCCCGCGTATCTGGAAGCTTAACCGCGCGATTGCCGGCTCCGGACCGCACCACGAGTTGAATGCGCACATCATCGACCTGGCCTTGTACCTGGTGGGTGAGATCCGCCGCGTCGTCGGCATGGACACCACCTTCGTCAGGGAACGCCCGGCAAAGGCAACCTCGGAGCAGCTTTCCACCATGCTGACGGCCGAGGCGGCCGCGGAGCTGGAACCAGTCGACGTCGATGACGCAACCGCGTTCTTGGCGCGTTTTTCCTGCGGAGCCCTGGGGACCTTCGAGTCCACTCGATTCGCTGCGGGTCGCCGCAATCACAACCGCATCGAAGTCAACGGTTCGCAGGGTTCCGTGTGCTTTGATCTCGAGAACATGAACCTGTTGCAGTACTACAATGCGAATGACCCGGCCGACGTGCCCGGATTCCGCACGATTCAGGTTAACGAAGGTTGCCACCCCTACATCGATCACTGGTGGCCGCCGGGCCATGGCATCGGGTACCAGAACACGTTTGTCAACCAGTACGCCGACTTCCTGCAGGCCATTGTGGACGACACGGTACCCGTGCCGGGTTTCGAAGTGGGGCTGGAGAATCAGCGCGTGCTGGAGGCCGTGACACGTTCCATCGCGAACGACCGGTGGATCGACCTTGCGTAGCGGACGTCTGGACCGTGGTGATCAATCCGCGCTAACCCGGATTGTTCATAACAGGGTGGGACTAGGTCGCGCAAGTGATTGGTGGGCCGTCGCAAGCCGATCTGCTCCGAGATGAACCGGCCCGCTCCCTCCAACTGCGGCTGAGTGAGCGACGGCCCACCGCCATTTCGGCTTGCTCGTCCCACCCTACCATCCCACGAATGATCCGCACTAATGCCGCGGGGCCTCGTAGCTCGTGGGATTGCGCAGCATCGCGTGCGTGCGGCGGCGGACCTCTTGTGCGATCTCCGTGACGCGCGGGTCCGCGGCCATGGCCAGTGCCGCCTGTTGCCGCAACAGGCGCACCGCAAGCCGACACTCGCCCACGAGTTCATCCTGGTTCCCGCCGATCTTGACAAAGCCGGCCGTGATCTTCCTGCAGCGCTCCAGGGCGTCCTGGCCTTCGTAGCCGACCAAGGTGGTCCGGAACTCGTCCACGAGCTGCTGAGCGAATTCGGGACTGCCCATCGACTCGCGCCGATTCGCAACCGCTTCGTCGATCCGTTTTACATGGGACTCCATCGCATCCAGAAAGGGAACCAGCTTGGGCTGCGACTTTTTCTGCGACGCGAGATACGCCTGCATTTCGCGGCCGAATCGCGCGTAGTCCTCGATGCGTTGGCGGATGTGTTGCATGAAGGCCAGCACATCGTCCAGCGCCTGGTTGACGTCGTCACGGCGCGGCACCTGCTGCTTGTCGGCATAAATGGCGTTCAGCCTCGTACGCGTGTCGCACGTCGGACGTCCCGCCGACTGTTTCTGTTGCCCCTCAACGTCCAGCATGTATTGGCAGGGACCAACACCCAGCGTGGCGCGCACCAGATCAACGAAAGTGAACGCATTCAACGGCGTCGCCGTGATGCGATTCACCGGATACAGAATCACTCGACCCTGAAACGTGCCCGGGTTCTTCAGCGGCTGGATCCAACCTTCGCCCGAGCGGTTGATCCAGCACGGATACTGAAAGAAGCCCAGGACCGTGGTCCAGCGCTTGCGCCCGCCCTGCATCCAGTCCAGATTGCCGTAGGAATCGGCCTGGCCAAACCACTCCGGTTTCTCGTACTCGCCGTTCTCGCGTTCGATGAGCATTTCCCAGCTGTCGGTCAGTCCGTCGGTCTGTCGCCAGTCCATTCGCCAGTGCGCTGGAAAGGGAGCCTGCCAACCGAGCGGGAGGACGCGATCCGCGTCGCTTCGGTCGACGCCCCGTCCCTGCCAGACGCCGTGACCTTCGAGCACCCCGACATACACGTGCCCTTTGGTACCGTAAGGTACTTCTGACGATTGGATGGATCGAGTCTCTCCGCTGCCGGTCAGCGTGATCTCGATTTCCTGCTCGCGCTGTTCCCAGATCGCCGCCACGATGGAGTCACCTCCTTCCAGGAGATGCAAAAAGAAATTCTCACTGGGAAGTTCCACGCGGTCGGCAGGCAGGTCCCGTGCGTCCAGAGCGATATCGGAGGCAAAGAAGTCAGGCAGCACGCCGAACCGGCACGGCGCCTCAATCCGCAATCGCTCGGCGTGCTGTTGCCTCACCGTCTTCACGAACGGCTGCCCCGGCTGCATTTCGAATTGCAGGGTCGCTGTGTCGCCAGTACTGTTCGTGAAAACGGTGTCGACAACTATTTCGCTGGCCGAATTCGCGGCCACGGTGAATCGCGCGAGCCGCCCGTTCGTGAGCTGTGGGGCCAACACAGCCCTGAGGCTTCGTGACACCCCGTTTGCGTACAGTCCCACTCCCGCACTTCCTTTGCGAAAAAACAGCCCGATCCGTTCGTTGATTGCCACAGCATCCCCCAGAAACGCGTGCGATGTGTCGTCTTCCTCGAGCGGCTGCCAGTCCGCTTTGGACGTCCAGGCGTCCGTTGTCAACGTTGCCGGTAAGGGCTTGACCGTATCCAGTACCTGCAGCGGCGGAACGGATGTTTGCGCGCAGACCGATACCGCAGACATCCCCAGAGAAACGAACAAGCAGACCAGGGCAGGCCGGTAGTAGCGCATCGATGATATGCTCCCAGGACATGAAGTATGTAGCTCCCGCGAATCCGTGCCTTGCTGGCAGCGGGCACTTTCGCCGGCGCCATTCTAACCTCCAGACTATTCACCATAGAGGCACGGAGGGCAAGAACGGCAAGTAAGGCAAACCGAAAAATCGGCGGCGCAGCCTCGTAATCGTGACGGGTTATTCATAGGCTATCCGGGAGTGCGCGACAGCTTTCGTATTCGAACTGAGGACTTGTCAAATGCCACGCCGCATGCCAACGGAACGCAGGGGCCGCAACCGTGTCGCAATCACCGTATTGCTCGTCAGCCACTTCGGCCTGGCAGCCTACTTGTCTTCGCAGTTGTGTTCCGCCGCGGAGACTCCTGCCGGCAAGCCGAACATCGTTGTGTTTCTCTGTGACGATCTGGGACTGCTCGATTCCACTCCCTATGGGTCCACGGATGTAGAGACCCCGAACCTGCAGCGACTGGCGGGCGACGGCCTGTTGTTCGAGCGCGCTTTCATCGCATCGCCGGCCTGCGCGCCAAGCCGCACGGCGATGTTGTGCGGACTGATGCCTGCCCGGAACGGCGCGGAGGCCAATCACACGTTCGCTCATCCCGACATCCAGGGCTGGCCGTCGTTCCTGCGTGACCTGGGTTACGACACGGCTGCGTTCGGCAAGGTGGCGCACGGCAATGACGTGAAGCGTTGGGGCTTCTCACACTTCGAGTTGAAGTTCGATCTGAACCTGGTCCGTCAGTACGTCATCGACCGCGGCGCCAGCAAGCCGCTTTGCCTGTTCGTCGGCACGCACGACCCGCACGTGCCTTGGGACAAGAACACGAGCTATGACGCCAGCCGGGTGAAGCTTCCGTGGAATTTCGTCGACACGCCGATCACGCGCGAGTGCCGCACCGACTACTACTCGGAAGTGACGCGGGCGGATGCTGACATGGGCGCCTTGTACGACTTCGTCCGTGAGAAGCTGGGCCCGAACACGCTGTTCATGTTTTCCTCCGACCACGGGGCACAGTGGCCTTTCGGGAAATGGAACCTGTACGACACCAGCATTCGGACGCCGTTGTTGGCCGTCTGGCCGGGTGTGATCAAACCCGGCACGCGCACCAGCGCCATGGTCAGCTGGGTGGACTTCACGCCGACGCTCCTGGAACTGGCGGGGGGGACGCCACCACCAGGGTTGGATGGTAAGTCGTTCGCCGGCGTGTTGCTCGGTCGCACGTCACAGCACCGGCCTGAGATCTACACGACGCACAGCGGCGACGGGCGCATGAACGTGTATCCCATCCGCGCGCTGCGTACCGACCGTTTCAAGTATGTGCGCAATCTCTTTCCGCAGTACCAATACACCACGCACATCGACCGGTCTCCGAACGAAAGCAGCGGCCTTTACTATTGGCGCACCTGGGTGGAGGCAGCCCAGAACAGCCCGGAGGCCGCCGCGATCGTGAAACGCTACCACGAACGCCCGGCCGAAGAACTCTACGATCTCATCGCCGACCCGGACGAGCGTCAGAACCTGGCTGGCGATCCGCAGCACGCGGCGACGCTCAAGGAGTTGCGTGCCAAAGTGGATGCGTGGATGAAGCAGCAAGGCGACGAGGGCCGACTGTTCGACGAACCTTATCCGCAGGGCACGCCCGAGTTGGCTCCAATACCCGGCGGTTCCGCGAAGCCTTCCGCAGTTCTTGAACAAGGTGCCAAACGAAAAGCGAAGAAGCGATGAAAGCACACTCTCTCCCGTTCCTGCTTGCCTGGTGCCTTCTGCCGGCGGCGCACGACCTGTTGGCCGCCAATAGCCGGCAGTCCGCGAAGCCCAACGTCCTGTTCATCCTCGCGGATGATCTCGGCTGGGCCGACACGACGTTGTACGGACACACAAAGTACTACCGGACGCCCAACATCGAGCGGCTTGCGCGGCGCGGCATGACCTTCACGCAGGCCTATTCCGCCAGTCCGTTGTGTTCGCCGACGCGTTCGGCAATTCTTACCGGCTTGAGTCCCGCGCGCACCGGCATCACGACGCCCAATTGCCATCTGCCCCAGGTCGTGCTGGAAGCCACCACCGGCAAGTCCGCCGCGCCGGACAAGAAGTCGATCCAACCGGTGCCGCTGACTCGCCTGAAGACCGAATACCGCACACTGTCGGAATCACTCAAAGATGCCGGCTATGCCACTGGCCATTTCGGCAAGTGGCACCTGGGGCACGAGCCGTATTCGCCGCTGCAACAGGGCTTTGACGTGGACATACCGCACTGGCCGGGGCCGTCCCCCGCGGGCAGCTACGTGGCACCCTGGAAGTTTCCGACTTTTGATCCCAACACTCCTAACGAGCACATCGAAGATCGCATGGCGAAGGAAGCGGTTGCCTGGATGGAGCAGCACCAGACCGAAGCCTTCTTTCTGAACTATTGGATGTTCAGCGTCCATGCGCCCTTCGATGCGAAACCGGAACTGATCGAGAAGCACCGTCCGCGCGTGGACCCCAGCGATCCGCAGCGGTGCCCTACCTATGCCGCGATGATTGAAAGCATGGACGATGCGATCGGCACCCTGCTCGACGCGCTCGACCGGCTGCAGCTCTCGGACCGCACGATCATCATCTTTACGGCTGACAATGGCGGCAATATGTACAACGAGGTGGACGGTACGACACCAACGAGCAATGCTCCGCTGCGTGGGGGCAAGGCCACCTTGTTCGAAGGCGGCGTCCGCGTGCCCTGCGTGATCGCGTGGCCCGGTCTTGTCCAACCGGGTTCGCGGAGCAACGTGATCGTGCAGAGTGAAGACTACTATCCGACGCTGGCCGAAGGACTCGCCCTGGCGCCGCAGCCGGATCAGCAGTTTGACGGGGTAAGCATCCTGCGCGCGCTGAAGGGTGAACCCTGCGAGCGCGGCCCGGTCTTCAATTACTTTCCGCACGATCCTGGAGTTCCCGACTGGCTGCCGCCGGCCGTGGCTGTGCACGCGGGCGACTGGAAACTGATCCGCATCTTTCACGGCGGCGACGGCGGCGCTCACCGCTGGAAGCTCTTCAATCTGCGCGAGGACCTCGGCGAGCAACATGACCTGGCCAGTCAGCAGCCCGATCGGGTACGGGAACTCGACGCGCTGATCGAGAAGTTCCTTACCGACACCAGAGCCGTTCTCCCGATCCCGAACCCGGCCTTCGATCCCACACGGCATCGCCCCGAGGAGGAAGGTAAATCAAAGCCTCGTTCCACGCCAAAGGCGAAGAACTCCGCCAAGACGCCGGCCAAGGATGTCAGTGACCCGGCACTGAAGGGCTGGAAAGCGCGCAGCTGCTCTGCGTCGGTCGCGGCGGGCGTCGTCACGGTGAGAGGGGACGGCGACGCGCCGTTTCTCGGCGTCGGCGCGGGAACAGCGGGACCCGCGGTTCTCAGTCTTCGTTGCCGCTGCAGCGCGGGCGGACCTGGTAACGTTGCGTGGCTTCAAGCGGGCGCGCCTCAGGAAGCCGGGAACTCGGTTCCGTTCGCGATCGCTCCCGGCGACTGGCAGACCATCACAGTCGAAACTCCCGCGCGCGGTCCAATCGGGATTCTGCGCGTGTACTTGCCCGCCCAGCAACAACCGGTCGAAGTGGACTGGATTGAGCTGAAGAGTGACGCGAAGAATCAACGCTGGGATTTCTAGCCGCTCAAGACGTTGGCCCCATAGCAGACCATGCTCGCTCACGCGGAGCCTGAGCGCTACAATAATGCTTTGCGCTGAGGTGCCCGGAGAAACGGCGCACAAAACACACTCCCAACGCAAAGGACAGATCCATGAACCCGACGCCAAACCGTAGTGAAACCACTCCTCACCGCGTGCGTCATTTGCTGCTAATTGCCGTCGTGCTTGGTGCAGGTTCGGTCTTTGGTCTTGGTGCCGAGGAACAATGGGTTCCGTTGTTCAACGGCCAGGACCTGGACGCATTTGCCTTTCACCTCGGCAAGGAAGGAGCCGGCAACGACGGCACCTTCACGGTTCGGGACGGAGTGTTGATCTGCACCGGCAGTCCGGCGGGTTACCTCTACACCAAGAAGTCCTACAGTCGCTATACACTCAAGTACGACTGGAAGTTCCTGCGTCCGGAGGACCTGCAGGACGACAAGACGTTCCGGTCCAACAGCGGGTGCCTGATTCACATTGGGGAGAAGAACGCGCTGGGCGTGTGGCCGCGCAGCATCGAGGTTCAAGGCTCCCATAATCAAGCCGGTTTGATCCTGCCCATCCCCCGCAACCTTCAGTGCCGAGTTACCGATGACAAGGAGGCGCGCGCCAAGGCCTTGAAACCGGTGGGGACGTGGCAGACGACAACGATCGATGTGGATGCCGGAAACATGACGATCTCGCTCAACGGTTCTGTCGTCTCGACCGTACGCGACTGCGAACTCACGGAGGGACCCATCGGCTTTCAGAGCGAGGGGAAGGAGATCCATATGAAGAACATTCAGATACTGCTCAAATAGGACCGCTTGCCATGTCACTTACCTTGTTCGTTCTCTCACTCGCCGTGATGGGCGCGGAGCCGTCCGTCCGCTTCAATCGCGCTCCCTTGATTCCCAAGCCTTACAGTGAACTTCCGCTGGGCGCCATCCGCGCTCAAGGCTGGCTGCAGGATGAACTGCAACGCATGGCCAAGGGGATGTCGGGCAACCTGGACTTGTGGTACCCCGAAGTGTGCGGCGAGCGAAATGCCTGGCTGGGCGGTGACGGAGATACCTGGGAACGCGGTCCGTACTGGATTGACGGATTGTATCCGCTGGCCCGGTTGCTCGACGACGCGGGACTGCAGGCCAAAGCGCAGCAGTGGGTGGAATGGACGCTCACGCATCAACGTGAGGACGGCTACCTTGGCCCTGTCGAAACCAGGCCGGAGGACCGCAAACGTCCCCCGCCGCGCGGGGCGCAGCTCGAAAAACCGTACGACTGGTGGCCGCGCATGGTGATGCTGAAGGTGCTCCAGCAACATTTCCTGGCCACGCAGGACCAGCGGGTCATCGCTGTGCTGCACAAGTACTTCCGTTACCAGCTCCAGACGCTGCCCGATACGCCGTTGCATGATCCGGGCAATCCTCGGAGCGGCTCGTGGTGGGCCGCCCAGCGCGGCGGCGACAATCTCCTGGTGGTGCTCTGGTTCTACAATCTCACCGGCGAGAAGTACCTCTTGGAACTGGCCGACTTGATCTATGCCCAGACGATTCCCGTCACGGACTGGTTCGAAGCAGGCGACGTTGTCAAACTCCGCGGTGACCAGGTCGTCTCCGGGTTGCGCGCCTTTCACTGCGTCAACCTCGCCCAGGCGCTGAAGACGCCTTTGATCCGATTCCAGCAGGACGGCAGCCCGCGTCACCTCGCGGCCACGCGCAAAGCGTTCGAGGATATTCGCATGTTCCACGGCCAGCCCTGTGGATTGTATGGCGCTGACGAAGCGATGCACGGGCGCGGTCTGGATCGCGGCAGCGAGCTGTGTACGGCTGTCGAGATGATGTTCTCGCTGGAGAAGATGCTGGAAATCACCGGTGAAGTGGAATTCGGCGATCGCCTGGAACAGATCGCCTTCAACGTATTGCCGACCCAGATTGCAGACGACCATCGTGCGCGGCAGTATTTCTCGCAGTGTAATCAGGTGCAGGCCACCTTCGGCGAGCATGACTTCTTCAATGATGAAGGTGATCGGCTCGTCTACGGACTGCTGCAGGGCTATCCGTGCTGCACGTGTAATCTCCACCAGGGCTGGCCCAAGTTCGCGCAGCATCTGTGGATGGCCAGTTCCGACGGCGGACTGGCTGCACTGGCGTACGCGCCCAGTCGGGTCGCCGCGCGGGTCAACGGCACGGAGGTTGTGATTCACGAAGAGACGTTCTATCCATTCGAGGAACAAGTGCGGTTCCGAATCGAGATTCCCGCGACCGTGGAGTTCCCTTTGCACCTGCGGATTCCCGGCTGGTGTTCGGCGGCGCGAATCCTGGTGAATGGCGCGAGGGAAGCTACGCCTAAGGCGGGCACCGTCGCCATCGTCAAACGTGCCTGGAAGAGCGGGGATGTTGTGGAGCTGGCCTTGCCGATGACGTTGCGCAAGTCGGAGTGGGAGAGCCGCAGCGTAGCTATCGAACGCGGGCCTTTGGTCTACGCCCTGCGCATCGAAGAGGCCTGGTCTGAGGAGCAGCGGCCCGCACCCGAGGGAGCGGCTCCTGAGGCGATGCATCGCGGCTATCGAGAGTGCCGACCGGCGAGTCCCTGGAATTACGCGCTGCTGGACAGCAAGCTCAAGAACCTGGAACAGGGGTTCGCGTTGGTGCGCAGTGACGCGCCCCGCGCGGAGAACCCTTGGACGCTGCCGAGCGCGCCGCTCGAGTTGCGGACAAGCGCCGTACGTTTGCCGGGCTGGCAGTTGTACGGCAATTCCGCTGGCCCCGTCCCGCTGAGCCCGAAGTCTGTGCCCCCGAATGCCGTCGCGGAGACAATTCGGCTGGTTCCCTATGGCTGCACTACGCTGCGTATCGCGGCATTCCCGTGGGTCCGCAACTGACTGAAGGAGTTGCCCCATGCCTGGCAAGTTCATTGGCTCGATTAGCGCGCTGGTGTGTGCGGTGGCGATTAGCTTCTTCAATCCTGCCGCAATGGGAAGTGATTCGGCGGATCAGGTCCGCGCGATCCGGGAATGCGCGGGGGTATTTGGAGGCCTGGTTGTTCATCTCGGCGCCGCGGATGGGAAGTTGACAGCGGCGCTGAGTGATGGCGACGGATATCTCGTTCAAGGCCTCTTGGCCAGCGCCCAAGACTTGCAGAAAGTGCGGCAATACGTGGACTCACTGGGCCTGGCGGGCAAGGTCTCGCTGGATACGTTGGACGGCCACCGATTGCCGTACGCTGACAACCTCGTGAACCTGATCGTGGTATCGGACCGGGGACGTCGCGTCACCGAAGACGAGTTCGAACGCGTGCTCGCACCCGGGGGGGTCGCCGTTGAGTTCTTGGCAGACGAAGAGCAGCCGACGCCTCGGGTTCTTTTCCGCAAACGGTGTTCAAAGAACATCGATCAGTGGACCCATTACCTGCACGACGCAACCGGAAACGCAGTGGCGCACGACGAGGTGGCCGCCGCGCCGCGACACCTGCAATGGGCTGACGGTCCGGAGTGGAGCCGCAGTCACGAGTACGATTCGAGCCTGTGCGCGATGGTTTCCGCCAGCGGGCGGTTGTTCACGATCTTCGACGAAGGCCCGACCGGCATCATTGATCCGCGGATTCCTGACCGGTGGGTATTGAAGGCGCGCGACGCGTTCAGTGGTGTCCTGCTCTGGTCGCGCCCAATTGACGATTGGGGCTGGAAGGCATGGAGGCCGCAAATGGCCGAACGCGACTGGCGACTCATGCCCAGTTACCGTTGTGCGTCGCCGTTAAGCTTACCGCGAAGGCTGGTGGCCGTTGGTGACCGAGTCTACACAACGCTGGGATACCGGGCTCCGGTAACGGCACTGAGCGCAACGACAGGTGAGACCATCCAGACCTTCGCCGGCACGGAAAACACCGACGAAATCCTCTATCACGAGAGCCGATTGATCCTCTGTGTGCGTGCGCCGAGCGGTACCCCGGCGGGTGAAAAAGCGAAGAGCCGGCGCGGTCAACCGGAGTCCCCTGCGGTGATCATGGTGTTGGATGCCGACACAGGCCGCCAACTTTGGCATTCCGAGCCGCTGCCAGTCACGGTGCTTTCGTTGGCGGCAAGCAAAGACGCCGTATACTGCCACTCAGCCGGCGACGTGATCTGCCGTGAACTTGCCACCGGTCGGGAACTCTGGCGCGCCCCGGTAGGGATGCCGGGCGTGCCACTCGTGGTGTACGATCACACCGTGATCTGTGCCGGCCGCCAACAGTTGCTCGGCCTGTCGGCAACGGAGGGTACGCTGCGCTGGGAGTTGCCCGCGCCGCGCGGGTTTGGAGTTGCCAACCCTCCAGATCTTTTCGTGGCCGCCGGGCTCGTGTGGTATGGCCAGGGGTCCGCGGAAGCGAACAGTATCACTGGCTATGATCCGACCACCGGAAAACCGGTAAGGACCATCGACTACGGGCCACTTGTCACGCGCGGTCACCACGCACGCTGTTACCGCAGCAAAGCAACGGACAACTATTTGCTGCTGCCGAAGCGTGCCGTCGAATTCGTTGACCTGCACGGTGACCGACACTCCCGCAACAACTGGGTCCGCGGCGCCTGCCGCTACGGCGTACTTCCCTGTAATGGCCTCCTCTACAGCACGCCCCATCCGTGCTTCTGCTACGCGGGAGTGAAGTTGGGTGGCTTCCTGGCTCTCGCGCCAGAGGCACCGGAGGCGCGCGCGTTGGCCGATTCGACGTCGCCACGGTTGCAGCGATTCAATGTGGAGTTCTCGAGCGCCGCTGCCTCGCAAGCTGACGACTCCTGGCCCAGTTATCGCCACGACGCTCAGCGCACGGGATGCACGACAACGGCGGTTCAGACTCCCGTGCGCGTCAACTGGCAGTCTGAACTGGGCGGTAGGTTGACGCCGCCGGTGATCGCGGAAGGACGCGTGTTCGTGGCTCGCGCGGACGCCGGTGTCATCTGTTGCCTTGACTCTACTACTGGTCAATTGCTCTGGCGATTCCACACCGGTGGCCGCCTTGATTCGTCTCCGACCTGGTATCGTGGCCGGTTGATCTTCGGCTCGGCCGACGGATACGTCTACTGCCTGCGTGCGTCGGATGGCGCGCCTGTCTGGCAGTTCCGTGCCGCGGCGCAGGATTGCCGTGTGGTATCGCACGGCCAAGTCGAGTCGGCGTGGCCCGTTCATGGCAGTGTGCTGCTGTGGAATGACGTTGTCTACTTCACTGCCGGGCGGTCCAGCTATCTCGACGGCGGAATCACCATCTACGGCCTGGACCCCACGACGGGCGAACAACTTCATCAGACACGACTGGACAGTTCCCAAACCGATTCGACGGTACTGGATGAAGCCGCTTACGCCATGGAAGGAGCCAAGTCTGACATCCTGGTCACCGACGGTACACTGTTGTACTTGTTCCACAACGCCTTCGACGCGGAACTGAAGAAGCGACCCGTACCTGTCTTGGGTGAGCCTGGCGTGCGAAATCTCGGAGAGCGGCAATTCACGGAGCACCTTTTCTCGAACGCTGGCTTCCTGGATGACTCCTGGTTCAGCCGCAACCATTGGATGTTGGGCGACCATTGGACCGCCTTCAATTTCGCCCACCAGGCGCCCAAAGCGGGCGAGTTAGTGGTGTTTGATGCAGATCACGCCTTCGCGGTGAAGTGTTTTGCCCGACGGAATGTGCTGAGCCCCCTGTTCTTTCCGGCGACCGACGGCTACTTCGTGGTCGCCGATAGCCGCGCGACGCGCGCCGTGCTGGTCAATCCGCGGCAACAGCCCCAATTCCTCACGTGGTTGCCGCAGGAAGGGAAACTGCAGAAATGCTGGAACCTCGACGTGGGGTTCGCGCGCGATGTCCCGCCCACGTGGATGATCAGCGTTCCCGTGCGGATCCGCGGTCTGGTGCGCACAGGTAATGCTCTCTTCGCCGCCGGCCCGCCGGATGCGTGCGACCCGGACGATCCCCTGGCCGCGCTGGAAGGCCGTCGCGGAGCGACATTGCTGACCTTCGACCCGCGCGACGGGCGCCAGCTCGCCGAATACCCGCTCGTGTCACCCCCCGTTTTCGATGGCCTCGCGGCGGCCGCTGGCGGTCTCTATCTATCGACCGTGGCCGGAAGCGTACTTTGCCTTTCGGGCGACTGATACATCACTTGACCGTGCCGTCACAGAGATCCATGAGTTCGTCGTCATTGCACATTCACGGAAAGAGAGCTTGAAATGACCGACACTCCCGGCCATCACCGACTCGCGTCCCTGCCCAGTGGAAGAAGGGTTCCGCAAGTCGGTCGATCGTGCTTCTGCGCCGCCGCAAGCCTGTGCCTGGCAAGCGGACTTGTCCTCGGGGAGACGTTTGATCTTCGCAGTGGCAACGCGATTCTGGGACTCGACGCAACAACCGGCGCGCTAGTCCGGCTGGCGGATACGGTTGCGGGTCTGGAGTTGGCACACGAGGGTGCGGAACTGTTTCGCCTGGTGGTAGTCCCGCAAGGCGTCCACGCGGAGAAACCTCTCGAGCTTTCTTCTCGCGAAGCAGAGGCCGTAACGCGCACCGGCGAGAACGGGCTGCAACTGAAGTTTGAAAAGCTTCGTGGGTTGGATCTGACGGCAACCTGCTCGATGGAAGCCGGCGCGGAGGGGCAGTTTCAGTTCCGTATCAAAATCGAGGGAGAAGTAGGCACGTTCGTGGAGCGTGTTGATTTTCCGTTGGTATCTCTCGCCTCGCCTTTGGACGGAACCGGCACGAGCGACGCCTTCGTGTTGGGCACGACAAAAGGTGGCGTGTACGAGCGTCCTCACCAATGGAAGCCGGGACGCTATGTGGCGGCCACACAACCGGGAAACCTGGCTGCGCAATTCGGCTGCTACTACGCACCCAAGGGCGGTGTGATCTCCTACTGCCAGGACAGCGCGGGATTCCCCAAGACACTGGTGGCCGGTCGCACGGCCGACGGCCTTGCCTTGGGCTGGCGATTTCCCATGCGACACGACTTGCAAGCGCCCTTCGAGCTGCCATTTCCGGTCGTCATGGGCACGTTTCGCGGAACGCGTGATGCGCCTGCGGACTGGCGGGACGCAGCCTCTCTCTACAAATCCTGGGCCCTGCAGCAATCGTGGTGCGCACGACGGCTCGCCGAACGTGACGACCTGCCCGACTGGCTGCTGAACGGACCAGCGCACGTGCGCTTCGGCAGGGAGTGGCTCGGGCAACCCGATCGCATCGAATCGTGGCTGCAGAAGTATTGGACCCGTTATTATCCAGGCGTGCCGTTGATCGTGACGTTCTGGGGCTGGGAAGGAGTCGCGAGCTGGGTGCCGCCCCAGTACTTCCCGCCCTACCCTTCGGAAGACGGCTTGCGCCGCTGCGTCGAGGCTGTGCGTCGCACCGGAGGGCACGCGTTCTTCTGGCCGTCGGGTTATCAGTGGTGTCTCAGTTACGGCAAGCGAGACGACGGATCATTCGAGTGGGAGGATCGCGCTCGGTTTGAACGCGAGGCCAGACCGCATGCGCTGATCGGCATCAACGGCCAGGTCCTGCTCACAAATCCGCCTTGGTATCGCGGGGGAGAAGCGGCCACGCTCTGTCGTGGCGATCAATGGTCCCGAGACTGGCTCACCGCGGTGGCCGTCGATCTGGCGAAACGCGGCGGCGAGCTATTTCAGATCGATCAGGTTGTCGGGGCAGGCATGCGCGGAGGCGGTGATTGCCGCGCCACCGGACACGGACACCCGCCTGGCGTTGGCGTCTGGGATGTAGAGGCCGCCCACAAACAGATGGCGGAAATGCGCGATGGCTGCCGCGCGACCGGAGTCAACATGGTCTTGGGCTACGAGGAGCCACAGGAGCTGTTTCTGCAGGAGGTCGGCATCCAGGACTACCGCGACTACGAGATTGCCTGGAATGCCCAGATGCCGGGTCACCGGCCGGAATCCGTATTCGGGTATCTGTACCACGAGTTCGTGCCCTTCTTTCAAAGCAACCCGCGCGATGGCAATGCGGAGATGACGGCCCACTGCATTGTCACGGGTCAGATGCCGCACTTGATACCGCACTGGCCAGTGGAACCGCACGTCTTCCCGATGCACGGCGACTTCGAGGAATGGGCCGGCGACGTACCGGCTGGATGGGAACACGTGCAGGGGTGGCAGGAACGGAAGTACGCGGGTCTTCCGCGGCGCGACGATACGGTTTGCCACTCGGGTAACAGCAGCCTGCGCCTGGAAAACGATCTGGCTGGAGACATCACCCAGGTGTCGCGAAACCTTTCGATCAGTCCCGCTGGCCTGCGTCCTGGCGGCAAGTACCGCGTTTCCGCCTGGTGCCGCACGGAGCGACTTGAGAAGCCTGCGGCCATCAACATTGCGGCGCTGAGCCGGGAACTGCGGAGCCGCGGTTCGTGGCGACTGCCGTTTCCTACTGCTGGTGATTGGCACGATGTCTCAACGGATGTCACGGTGCCGGCCACGGGCGCCGACATCGTGCGCGTAATGATCCACGTCGAAGGACCCTGCCGCGTGTGGGTTGATGACTTCCGCGTGGACGAAGTGGATTTCGAGGGGGCGGTACATCCCATTGTGGGCGATGGGCTGCCTGCACAACATCGCTTGTATCAGCAGTGGATCGCACTCTATCATGGCGCCGGTCGACCCTATTTGCAGCTTGGCGCGGCGGTACCTCCGCCTCGTGCGGAGCCGGCCGGGTCAGTGCACGTCGGTGCGTTTCGCGCAGTGGATGGCCGCGAAGCCATCATCGTCGCCAACGCCAAAGACACACGTCAGGAGGTGACCCTGCTGTCGACAGGAAGATCTGTGCGGGTGAGTCTGGGCCCGCTCGAAATGAAGTTGCTCCCGCTGTGACAGTCTGTCGTGAACGTGTCGTGACCGTATCACCAACCGTGTGCTACTCGGTTCGTTCTCGAGCGGCAAGAACTCCCCAGTAGTAGGCGGTCGGAATCATCGTCTGGTGAATCGTGAATTCGTTGCTGGACGGCACCACGTAGATGTCCCAGTAGCTCTCGTGGGTCGGCCACGTGCGCGGTGGTGGCACCATCTTCTGCAGGAACCAGGTGTAAGCCCAATTGTCGAACTCGTAGTTCTCTGCCGGGTCGCTGATACCGTAGACCGTAATCCCGTCCGGCGCCGGCTGACCGGTTACCCAACTGTCAATGTGCAGCGGAAATCGCACCGGGTTGGGGCCGAGACCCGTGGTCAGAGCCTGGTTGTCGGGGTTGGCGCCCGACGAGAACTGGCACGCACGCACGGCGCCGGCCAGGTACTTCTTGTCGCGCGTGAGCAGCCATGCGTGAGGCAGTACGGCCCCGATCATTTCAGGTGTTGAGAGATAGGCCACAAACCCCATCGGCGGCAGCTGCGGGATACACGTCGTCACACCGAATGCATTGCCGTCGGCAAACGCCAGCGCGGTGTCGGCCATCTGCACGATCCAGCGGCGGGCCGCATCGCGCACCGCGGCGTCCCCCTGCCCGTCGGGAAGTCGCGCGTACGAAATGACCGCTTTGTGTTGTTCCATGGGGTTTCCATCACGACCCAGCACCGTGGTGGTCAGGAACTCCTTGTGGAACTGGTCGCTTCCCGACAGCCTCCAGAGTTCGAACGCGGCCAGATTGCGCCGATTCCGCAACGTTTCGGATGCTGCAGCCCGACGTGGTTCCTCGATTCGTGTCGTCAAGAACGACTCGCTGTTGGCGACGGCCCAATCCCAGGCGCGGCGAGCCGAGGCTGCGTAGGTTGCCGAGAGCTGCGCGTCACAGGCGGCCAGCGCCCGCGCGAGCTTGCCCGCGCTCGCGGCATAAATCAACGAACTCTCCGGGTCGGGCGCGTAGACGCTGATCAGCAGCGATTCCTGCCAGCTTCCTTCACCGGGACGGGGGTGTGACGTCGATTCAATTCCGCCGCCCACACCGCCGTCAGGCTTTTGCAGTCGCCGGTAGAGATCGAGGTTCCAGAGTACTTCATCCAGTACGTCAGGCAGGGAGTTGTTTGCCTCCGCCGGCGGCAAAGCCAGTTTGATCACTCCGATCTGCTGCGGGAACAGCTCAAACAGATCGACGAGCAACCACATCGCTGCCGGATGACGCGAATTGCGATCCCAATCGCCGGCGTCCATGTGCCCGCCCCAAGCGTCGGGAACCAGCACATCCGTCCGCTTGCCGGCCAGCATTCTAAAGAGGTCATCCTGGCTCCCGCCCTCCAGTTCACTTCCCGTGGACGCGAACACCGGCACGCCGTCCGCAGGATGCATGCACCGCGGCCGGCGATACTCCGTGAACGGCGGACCCAACTCAATGCCGCTGCGCTCGTGCAACAGGCCTTTCATGGAGAGTTGAAAGGCTCGAGTCCAAACGTCGTCGCCAATCTCCACCGGATACGAACTGCCAATCCCCGGCACATAGACGCGGTAACGACCCGGTGTCGTGAAACCGCTGAAGTCCGCCGCCCACACGTCGGTCTTGCTGTAGTTCCTGCCGGCCTTGAATGTCTCTTGCGCGTCAGCCGGCATCAACAACTGCATCGAACCAGTGAAGACCGTCTTGCCTGTTGCATCGTCAAGCACTTCGAATCGCAATCCGTCGGCGTAGTGCAACGGTCCACCCGTCCCCAGCCACGCCGACACGTAGGCTCGCTTGAAAGGGTCATCTGGTCGAAAACCAATGGCGCTGACATGCACTGCCGGACTACGATGGTTGCGGGGCTCATGCCGGTATTCGACGAATGCCTGACGAAAGTTGACGCCGGGAAACTCCACGCGGTACGTGCGGCCTTCCGCGAGCGGCTGAGCCAGTTTCAGAAAGACTTCCACGTCGTGCGCCAGCGACCGATACGCGTTGGGCTTCCGTTTCCACCAGACTGCTTTTGGCATCTCCGCGCGGGCCTCCGCCGAATCGCCGATCATGGAAACGCGATAGGCGTTGGGTTCCGCCACCGTCTCGTCCGTTAGCGGTTGCCCGGTCACTTCATCCTCCGGCTTGAGGCGTTGCGCGTTGACCGCCAAGTGGCCGAGCTTCGTCTTGCCGTTACCCTGCTTGCGAATTACGACGACATCGAGCGGCGACTCCAAGACCTTGCCGTTTTCGACGACCAGCGCCCGCTGTTCACCCTCACGTTGAATCGTGTCGCCCGCTTCCGCACGATATTCGAGTTGGGGAACGGGAACGAACTGCCTTTCCTGGATAGAAAGAACCAGCACGTCGGAGGCCACGGCGGCAATGTGTTGAACCTCGGGACCATCGGATTCGTGAGGTGCGCCCTTGAGCAGTTCCGCGATACGAGCGAGGCGCGCTGCCTCGGCTTGGCGCTGGGATTCCGCCTCGGCCGCCAATCGCGCGCGGAGCTTGACCCGCGCCGCGATTATCTCCGGAGTCGCCGCAACAAACTCCAAGCTGCGCAAGGTCAGATCCACAGGGGTATTCTGCCAGTCTCCCTGCACGATGAGCTGCACGATGTGCGCACTGTCAAAACCCGGCTGTTTACCGGATTCCCTGACCTTGCCCGGCTCCAACAGTGATGCACCTTCCGCGGCGATGACAGTCGCCGTCTGACCGGGAGCGAGATTGCCCAGGTCAAACGTAAACTGGTGTGCGGTGCCGTCAGCGTCCTGCAACACGACGAGCAGCGTCTTGGCCTGGTTTGCAGGCCCCGCCGTGACCGTCAATGCAGGCGACCGATCCGCGAACGAAGACAAGTCGGTTCCCAAGGAATACCCGGCTCCTCCTTTGCTGTCACGGGCCTTGATGTGCAAGCCTCCCTGCGCCAACTCGGCCTTCTTCTCCCACGCCAGAAAACTGAACAGAGGGAGACTGTCGAATTCGCTCACCACCGGATCCGGCGCGAATTTGTCACCGGGAAGTACCGTCAGCTCGTCGAGCCACACATGGCCGTCACCCTCCGCCTGCAGCAGGATAAATGGCGCCTCGCTGCCGGCAGGCAATCGCAGACGAATATTGGTGCGGCGCCACGTGCCGTCGGACGCGACCTGCTTGATCGGTTGCCACGGCTGTTCGGCTCCGGGACACACGAACGCCAACTGTGCCGATGTCAGCGTGCCCTCGGCGCGCACCCAGCAACTAAGGGCGACGTCCTTGCCTGCGGCTTCGGGCACGGGGCACGTCACCGATCCGCGAGTGCCGCCCGTTACGGAAAGTCGCAGAGCGGCCGGTCCTTCTTTGAACGTACGCGTATCGCGCGCGGCGGACGCTGTACCCGATCCGCCTTCCGCGGTTGCGGGCCGCCAGCCGGCCGGTAGATCCGTGCCGTCCGTCATCGAGCCGTTGGGACAATAACCTTCACTTGCCGTAGCGGAGTTTGCCAATGCAAAGCAAAAGACAGATAGTAGCAGAGTGCGTGCGGGTGTCATACGATGCCACCTGTGAATGAACTGTTGGACTCGTTTGCGCGAGAGACACGCGGGGCGCCGATTCCACTGCGGACCTACCGCTGCCGAATAGAGCAAACTGCCAGACGATCTGCAACCAACGGTCCCGCAACCACTGCCGGTGCACGGCCGCGGCGCAGCGCGGTCAATAAGCAGCCGATTCGTAAGGGGGGACTACCGAATAGGGATTGCGCATGACAACGATTTGCCTATTGATAACGACCACTCTCGGCGGTACGCCGAATGATAGCGCGGCAATTGCCCATTGGACGTTGGACCAAACGGAAGCCTCCTGCATTGCCGCTCCGGCGTTGGCTGATGCGCAATGGATCGGGCAAGGACCGCCCTCGTACAGCGACGACGTACCGGGCAACTTCATTTACGATCCTCTCACGCAAAGATCGCGAGCCAATACATCCAGCGCCGTGTTCGGAGGGAGTGACGCAGCGACCACTGCATTGGCGGCCACATTGGACTTCGCACAGGCCGAACTCACCGGGCAGAGTATCACCATTGAGTGCTTTGCCAAACCAGATGCCGCCGCGCGCGGTGATGCCTGGTTGGCGGGAAAGACGCGCACGGATAACGCGGGCTCGGAGTTGTCTGTCGAGTGGCACGAAATGCGTCAGCATCGACAAACCTGGCACGGAGCGGCCTGCGCTGTGCCCGGCGAGCCGCCAACGCGATTTACCACAGGCCATTACTTGTCCTCGACTCGATTGAGTGAAGGCAACCTCCGCTGGCGGCACATCGCGGTAGTCTATGACGAACATGCCGGACTCGTGACCTGTTGGGTGGATTATCATCTCTCGCATTCGGTGCGCATGACGAAGCCACTCACCTGGGACAAAGGCCCTTTCCTGATCGGTGGGCGCAAGGACGGCTGGACCATTACGGGCAAGCTGGATGAAGTCCGCATCACGCGCGGAACACTCGGACCCGCGCACTTCCTCCGCGCTCGAGCGGATGCGATTGCTGGGGTGTCGTTTGAATCGCACCAGCAACTCGTGCCCCGCGACGCGGGCTGTCTCGACGCCAAAGAGAACTTCGGTGCCGCAGGGGACGGGAAGACCGATGATACGGCTGCCTTGAATGCTGCCTTCGAACACCTGTCGAACAAGATTCCTCTGGCCTACAACACGTTGATCATTCCCCCCGGCATCTATCTGGTGAACGACACGCTGCGCTGCTCGCGGTTCATCGACGTGAAAGGAGCGGGCCCCGAGCGGACGTTGATTCGGTTGCGGGATGGTACTTTCACTGATCCGAGTCAACCTCGTCCGGTGCTGCGTATGAGTAGCACGCTCGGGGGGCCGGGTTCCAATCCCGCCACGAACGGCAGCAGCATTTCCCTCTATCTCGAGGGTGTGACCATCGACACGGGCTGCAACAACGCCGGTGCGAAAGCCCTGGAATACCATTCCAACAATGTGGGCCGCCTCGAAAACGTCGTCCTCCGCAGCGGCGACGGGATCGGCGTGCTGGGACTCGACTTGACCCATCACGACGTCGGTCCCGCCTTGGTGAAACGCGTCCGCATCGAAGGCTTCGACGTAGGGGTCGCCATTCGCTATCAGGAATACAGCATGACGCTGGAACACGTGACACTCCTCGGGCAGCGCGTCGTCGGCATTCGTAACCAAGGCAACATCCTCGCCATTCGGGGACTGCGCAGTCAGAACCGCGTACCCGCCATCGTGGCGGAGGGGGCGAACTCCATGGTAGCCCTGCTGGACTCGCAATTGGTCGGCGGCGACGGAAAGCAACCCGCGATTCAGAGCGACGGCGGACTGTATTGCCTGCGTGTCAAGACCGAAGGCTATGACCCGGCGATTGCGCGGCGAGATCTCCTAAGCCAGTCGCCTCCCAAATGGAAGGATCTCTTCGTCGCGGGGCCCGACATCCAGGAGTACTTCGGCGAGCGGGCAGTAACCGGCCACGGGGCGCCGCAGGGTGCCCTGCGACTGACCATCGAAGAGACTCCCGAACCGCCCGTGCCGCCGGCTCCGGAATGGGTCAACGTCGCGCAGTTCAGTGACCGCCGAATCGGAAACGACTGGGGACCCGCTGTGCAGGCGGCGATCGACAGCGGCGCTCGAGTTGTCTACTTCCCCAAGACAGAACGCTTTGAGTTTCACACGCCGTTCCATGTGCGCGGTAGCGTTGAGCGACTGATCGGATTCGGGGCGGAGTTGGCCTGGTCGCCACAGGTCTGGACTCGCAAGGACCGGGCCGAACAACTCGATGAGGCCGGCGCCGCGCCGCCTCTCGCCATCTTTGACGATCCGGACCCGCAGCGAGTTGTGGTGTTTGATCGGCTCGGTTGCGTCCACCTCCGTCATGCGTCCGCAGGCACACTCGTGCTGCGCAGCAGTTCGCTCGACCGCTACTCCACGGGCCAGGCCGGCGGCAGACTCTTCGCCGAAGACGTCGGCGGCGCCGACTGGCACTTCGATCACCCCCAGTTCATTTGGGTACGGCAGTGGAATCCAGAGAGCCATGCTGCCGGTCCGTGCATTCACAACCGCGGAGCGACGCTTTGGGCGCTCGGATTCAAGACCGAATACGAAAGCCAAAAGCTGCTGGCCGAAGCCAGCGCGGCAACGGAAATCCTCGGCGCTTTCATCTACCCGATCGGACAGATCCCGCCGGACCGCCCGATCTTTGAGAACCGCGACTCGCAGATGGCACTTGTCTACGGGACCAGTGTCTACCACGCCAACCACGAGATCCACATTCGCGATACGAAAGGCAACCATACGAAGTTGATCGGCAACGACGCGGTCCGATGGGTCGGCTCCCGAGCTCGCATGGACCTGTTCTCCAGTGATGCTCGCTAATGCCGTTGCACACTGCTACAACTAATCACTCCGTGACAATTCCCGCGGCGTTTTCGAGGTCCGACCAAGACGCTCTCACACCAGGCAAGCACACTCATGAAACCCCTCACAGCGATTCTCTGTTGCCTGTTCGGCACCACTTGGGCGGTGGCTGACCAGCCGAAGCCAAACATCATCTTCGTGTTGTCGGACGACTTGGCGCAAGGTGACCTGGGCTGCTATGGACAGAAGCTCATTAAGACTCCGCATCTGGATCGAATGGCTGCGGAGGGCACGCGCTATCTCCAGGCCTATTGCGGTACCACGGTCTGCGCACCTTCGCGCACGTCGCTGATGACGGGCCTGCACATGGGCCATTCCCCGATTCGCGCTAATCGTGAGATTCAACCGGAAGGCCAGATGCCCATGCCCGCCGACACGATCACGGTCGCCCAACTGCTCAAACAACAGGGCTATGTGACCGCCTGCATCGGCAAATGGGGCATGGGCATGTTCGACACGACCGGCAGCCCGCTGAAGAAAGGATTCGACCATTTCTTCGGTTATAATTGCCAGCGCCATGCACACAGTTACTTCCCGACCTACCTCTATGACGATGACCGGCGCATTGAGCTACTGGAAAACCGCGATGGAGCCCAGAAGGTCTACGCCCAAAATCTGATTGCCGACGACATGCTCGGCTGGATACGCCGCCAACAGGATCGCCCGTTCTTCCTGTTTCACTCCGTGACGCTGCCGCACGGGCGTTTTGAAATCGATGACCAGGGGATCTATAGGGACCAGCCCTGGTCGGACCAGGAGAAGAACTTCGCGGCCATGGTCACACGGCTCGACAGCGACCTGGGCCGCTTGTTCGATTTGCTCAAGGAAATGCAGATCGACGACACGACGCTGGTCATGTTCTCGGGGGACAACGGTTCGTCATTCTCCCCCTCTT
>Ga0233425_10003477_pt1 | contig 28460 bp, 23 predicted proteins | sample Watercolumn_Towu_2_FD_181712 | JGI IMG/M metagenome (GOLD analysis project Ga0233425, IMG submission 181712) | Freshwater microbial communities from Lake Towuti, South Sulawesi, Indonesia - Watercolumn_Towuti2014_140_MG | ecosystem: Environmental > Aquatic > Freshwater > Lake | place...
ACAGGGCCTCTACAAGTAGTTCCGATGCCGTCTTCACATCCGCCCCCTCTGCTCTCGTTAGTTCTATCGGGATTTGGGAACAGACACGTTGGCTTCCGACCTGGTTGGTCACGGAAGACCTCGCCCAGACCCTTCACTGCTGACATAACTTATAGGTTATGTCTCACGACGTGCCGAGGCAACCTTGATTTCAGACCATTTCTACGTAACGTGCCAGAAGATGTACAGTTGTGAATCATGCGTGTTCTCAGGCGGGTGCTGGGGTGGAGCCTGGGGTGGACGCTGGGGTAGACGCTCCAGTACACGCTCCACTGGGCGCTGGGGTGCACGCTCCACCGGACGCTCCAGTGCACGCTGGGGTGGACGCTCTACGCCACGCTCCACCCCACTCTCCAGTGCACGCCGGGGTGCACGCTCCACACCACGCTCCATCCCAGCCTCCACTCCACGCTCCAGTGGACGCTCCACCCCACGCTGGGGTGGACGCTCCACTGGACGCTCCACAGGAGCCTGGGGCATCGCGGCCCGCGCAGTCTGGGCGTCGCTCCGACACCGGGCATGACCTCAGCGCTTGACTTTGGCCGGACCAGGACTAGACTTGCTCGTTGATGTGGTCCGAGTCGGGCAGCCAGCCCGAGAGAGAGAATGTCGGCCGCAGACTCGAGAGGATTGTCACAGCCACGACCGCCTGTCTGGCGGGACGGCTGTGAGACTCGGCGCGACAATCGCCGGTCAAGTCGAGGGAGTCGAGAGATGCAACTGACGAACTCAGCGGCAGAGAACGCCGGACGTGTTCAGCTCAAGGAGGCTGACATGGGGAAGATTGTTCTTACCAGGTAGTGAGTACATCATTCAGCCGGGGCGCATCGCGCCCCCGCAGTCCGCCGTTGAGTTGGCTGCTGGCCATGGCGCTGGCGGCGACTACTGCTGACGCCGAACTGGCAGTCAGGCAGGTCGCTGAACTGAACCGAGGCATGTACTGGTCTTTCGGCAATATCGTTCCCTACTGCCAAGGCGTCGGCAGTTCGAGACTGTTGGTATTCCGGGGGGGGATACCCGGCGCCGCGAATGGTGTCCACTTCTATCGTCACACCGTTTGGAACGAATATGAGATCGCCAAGATCGACACGGGAGATCCTACGCCGCCTCCCGGAATACTCCCGGGTCTGCTTGTGCCCTGGGCGGCGGGCGATGTGGACGGAGATTCTACAGACGAATTGACGGGCGACAATGCAGACAACACCGTAAGTGGTTGGTACGACCTAGCTGTTCTCTGCGTACCGCCCGGTGTGCATCCCGCGCCGGACTCTCTGGTGTGGTATGCCCGCTATGACTCCAGCCCGATGGGCTACGGGGGCACACCTTACTACATCACGGACCTCGATTGCGATCGCAAGAAGGAGATACTGTGCATCGTCCGCAATGCGCTACGGGTGTACGAGAACAACGGCCATCACTCGATGCACGAAGTAGCCAACGTCCCGCTCAAGGACGCCACTGAATTCGCCTTCGGCGACTTCGACCAGGACGGTCAGATGGAGTTTGGGACTGCGGGCATCAGCAACAACAACCGAGTTGACATCTACAAATGCACCGGCGATGACCAGTATGTCCGCTGGGACTCGGTCTCGATTCACCATCCCAATGGCCATGACGTCTTCTCTGCCGCCAACCTTGACGGAACTCATCAGGCGAGGCTCTTCGTTTCGTTCTGGAGCACGATGGGCTGGACATGGCTCTATTCGTTCGAGCCGATCCAGGGAACCAGAGGCTATCAAGCCTTCCCGATTGACTCGGTAACGGTCTCCGGAGAACCGAGCGCCCGTAGTGTCTGCGGCGACATTGACGGCGATGGCGTAGACGAGTTGGTCTGGTCCACGGGCAATGAAATCCGAGTCTACAAGTGCACCGGGCCGCATGACTTCGAGCAGGTCTGGTACTGGTGGAACAATGGCGGCGCGTCATGCAACCTGAACTTGTACGACATGAACGCCAACGGCTACAACGAGTTACTGGAAAGCGGCGACGGCGTCACCCACATCTTCGAGATCGAGGCAATCCGGGTTCTGTACCCCAGCCGATACACCTGGCTGCGACCGGGTGATACCTGTCGAATCCGCTGGCAGACGTTCAATCCGCCCCGGTGCGACTCGGTCTCGCTGTTCCTGCGTCAGCCGCCGCTGCTGAACCTGGACACCATCGTCCACGGGCTGTCACCGGCCGAAACAAGCTGGCTCTGGACCGTGCCGCACATCATCTCTGATTCCTGCCACATTGTGGCCATCGCCTACGGCCCGGGCTGGCAATACGACGAGTCGGACACCTGTTTCCGTATCGCGCCGGTCGGGGTCGAGGAGCGTCCGGCGACCGCGAGCTTCGAGACCAGACTGCTCGGCGTGTCCCCGAATCCGGTGTCGGGAACGGCACGGGTGAGCTTCGAGATAGGGAATTGGGGACAGTCCACAACGGGACAGTCCCCAATTCCCACCTCAGGACAGTCCCTGATTTCCCTGCGCATCTGCGATGTCTCAGGCCGCACCGTCGCGACCCTGGCCGACGGCATCCTGAAGCCCGGCGTCTATCGCCGCGACTGGGAAGTCGCTCCCACAACGCCGAACGGCGTCTATCTCCTCAACTTCCGCGCCGCTGGGCTCTGTGAGAATCGGAAACTGATTCTAGCCAGATAGGCTTCACGATTCCCGGACGCAGGAGGTGCTCGGAGCACGGCCCGAGAAACCAATGACGCAGAACCGCAGAATCGCCACGCTCGCAGAGGTCGCATTCTGCGTCTTCTCTGCGTCCTTTCTGCGTCTTTTCTGCGTCTTTTCTGCGTCCTTCGTGTTCTCTGTGGTTCTCGGGTATTGAGTTCTCCCCGGAATCCGAAAATGACGAATGACGAAGTACGAATGACGAATGACGAACAACGAACGGCGAATCGTCAATCGTCAATCGTCATTCCTTTTGGTGGTGAATCTCTATATCGGAATTCGGGAGTTCTCTCGTCCGCTTGACTTCGCTTCTGCGTCTAATAGAATAGATAAACGTCTATGCAGGAACGCTTTACCGACCGGGTCCGAAAAGTCATCTCCCTCAGCCGTCAGGAGGCAATCCGCCTCCATCACGATTACATCGGCACCGAGCACCTGCTGCTCGGTCTGCTCAAGGAAGGCGAAGGAGTGGCGGCCATCGTCCTCACCAATCTCGGCCTGAACCTGGAAGACCTGCGTCGGGCGGTCGAGAACGCGGTCACCTACCATACCGAAACCCTGGTCCTGGGCGAGATTCCCCTGAACCAGGAAGCGCGCTCAGCCCTGAACTTCGCCATGGATGAGGCGCGCCGCCTGAACCACAGCTACATCGGCACCGAGCACCTGCTGCTCGGCCTGCTGCGCGAAGAGAACGGCATCGCGAGCCAGGTCCTGCTTTCGCTGGGCGTGGACATCGAGATTGTCCGGAACGAAACCATCCGCCTGCTCGGTGGCGAGGCCGGCACGAAACGCAAGGGCAAGTCCAAGACCCCGGCGCTTGATTTCTTCTCCCGCGACCTGACCCAGCTTGCGCGGGAAGACAAGCTCGACCCGATTATCGGCCGGGACAAGGAGATTGAACGCACGGTCCAGGTACTGGCCCGGCGCAAGAAGAACAACCCGGTGCTGGTCGGCGAAGCCGGCGTGGGCAAGACCGCGATTGTCGAAGGACTGGCCCAGCGCGTCATCGAGGGCAAAGTCCCCAGCCTGCTGAAGAACAAGCGGGTGCTGGCGCTCGACCTGCCCGCGATTGTCGCCGGGACCAAGTACCGCGGCCAGTTCGAAGAGCGCCTGAAATCGCTGCTCACCGAGATTGCGAGCGACGGCAACGTGGTCATCTTCATTGACGAGTTGCATACGATTGTCGGCGCCGGCGCGGCCGAAGGCGCGATTGACGCCTCCAACATTCTGAAGCCGGCCCTCGCGCGCGGCGAATTGCAGTGCATCGGCGCGACCACACTCGAGGAATACCGGAAGCACATTGAGAAGCACCCGGCATTGGAGCGCCGGTTCCAGCCGATTACGGTGGAGCCGCCGTCTTCGGCCGAGACGGTCCTGATTCTCAAAGGGCTCAAAGAACGCTACGAGATGCACCACAACGTCACCTACACCGAGCAGGCGCTGGAGGCCGCCGCCTACCTGGCCGACCGCTACATCGCGGACCGCTACCTGCCGGACAAGGCAATTGACGTAATTGACGAGGCCGGCTCGCGGGTGAAACTGCTGCGCCCGATGGTCAATCCTGAATTGGAGCAACTCGACCGCCGCATTGACAAGACTCGCCGGGCCAAGGAAGAAGCCGTCCATCGGCAGGAGTTCGAGCGCGCCGCTGAGCTGCGCGACGAGCAGCGCCGGCTGAACGAAATGATGAAGCGCCAGCGCAAGGAGATGGAGAAGCGCGGCAGCCTGCCGGTTGTCAGTGAAGAGGACATCGCCTTCGTGGTTTCATCGTGGACCTCGGTCCCGCTCGCCAAGATTGAGGAGACCGAGTCGTCCCGGCTGCTCAAGATGGAGGCCGAACTGAAGGAACGGATTGTCGGCCAGGACCACGCGATTGAGGCAATCGCCAAGGCGATTCGCCGCTCCCGCGCCGGCATCAAGGACCCGCGCCGGCCCATCGGCAGCTTCATCTTCCTCGGGCCGACCGGCGTCGGCAAGACCGAACTTGCCCGCGTGCTTGCCCGATTCATGTTCGGCGACGAGAATGCCCTGATTCGCCTCGACATGTCCGAGTACATGGAGAAGTTCAATGTCTCGCGCATGGTCGGCGCGCCCCCGGGCTACGTCGGCTATGAAGAGGGCGGCCAGCTCACCGAGAAGGTCCGGCGCAAGCCGTACTCGGTCGTGCTCTTCGATGAACTTGAAAAAGCGCACCCGGATGTCTTCAATATCCTGCTCCAGATTCTCGAAGACGGCCAGGTCACTGACTCTTTCGGCCGCCGCGTCAACTTCAAGAACACGGTCATCATCATGACCTCGAACATCGCCACCGCGGAAATCCGGCGCGCCACCAGTATCGGGTTCCAGAACGACAATCCGGAAGGCAGCTATGACCTCATGCGGGACAAGCTGCTCGCCGAGGTGAAGAAGGTCTTCCGACCCGAGTTCCTGAACCGGGTTGACGAGTTGGTTGTCTTCAAGACCCTGGGCCGCTCCGAAATGGAAGCGATTGTCAACATCCAGATGGCCGACGTCGTGAGCCGGCTCCGGGAGCTGAAGATTGAGCTCGCGCTCGACCATGCGGCTCGCGAGCTGCTGGTCGAACAGGGCTTTGACCCGGACTTCGGCGCCCGTCCCATCCGCCGCGCCCTGCGCCGGCTGATTGAAGACCCGCTCTCCGAGGAACTGCTCAAGAGCCGCTTCAAGTCCGGCGCCACCGTGCTCGTTGAGCGCAACGGCGACCGCCTGACTTTTCGGGAGCAGACCACGACGCCGGACCTCGTTCCCGAGACCGTCGCTCAGGCCGGGTCTCCGGCGAAACCGGGAGCCGCCTAACCGCTTGCGGAACTCCCGGACGGCGCGCCCCCGACCTCTGCTTCCCGGCCTGCCTGCATTCCTGCTGCTGACCGTGTCGGCTCTTGCCCAGCCGGGACCCGGCCCGGACCCGCGCGGGCAGTTGCCCGTGACGCGGGCTGCCCCGAGCAGCGGCCCGCTGATCATCAGCATCGAGGCAAAAACCCAGCACGCCGAATCGCTGCTGGTCATCCAGTCCAGCGGCCTGCACACCGGCGACGCCCTGACCCGCGATAACCTGCAGCAGGCAATCAGGCGCATCTTCGCCACCGGCCTGTTCACCGCCATCAGCGCCGACACGACGCTGATTGGTGACGGCGTGAAACTGGTCTTCGTGGTCACCGAGGCACCGCGTCTCAAAGCCGTGCACTTCCTGGGTAATCACAAGGTTGCGACCCGGGACCTGAACGCGAAGCTCGCGGCCAAGGAAGGCGAAGTGCTGAGCGAGAGGCGCCTCTTTGAATGGACCCAGAAAGTCTCGGACCTGTACAAGGAGAAGGGCTTTGTCCTGGCCAAAGTGGCGGCCCAGAAGATGCCGCCCGACCCGCAGGGCCGAATTGAAGTCAACTACACCATCGATGAAGGCGACCGGATTCGCATCCGCAAAGTGACGTTTTCCGGCAATCAGGCGATCGGCTCGGCCGCGCTGGCCCGCAAGATGGTGAACAAGTCCTATGTCTTTCCGTGGCGCAGCGGCAACTTCAAGGACGATGAGTTCAAGAAGGACATGGACCGGCTTGCCGATTTCTACAAGGAAAGGGGCTACTTGAACGCGAAAGTCCTGGACTACAACCTGGCGTATGATAAAGGCTGGGCCGACATATCGGTTCGTCTCTCCGAGGGTATCAAGTTCTACCAGGGCTCGCTCGCATTTGTCGGTGAATCGCTTTTCACGGAGAAGGACCTGCGCAAAGCGCTGCACACTTCAAGCGGCGCGGTTTACAACCAGAAGAAGGTCCAACAGAGTCTCACCGACCTGTACGCGCTCTATTCCGAACAGGGCTACATCTATGCCCAGGTCCAGCCGGTGGATAGTATCCATGGCGACACGGTCGACCTGAGATTCACCATCGCCGAGAGCCGGCCGGCCCGGGTTCGGCTGGTCAACGTCGAGGGTAACGACCGAACCATGGAGAAGGTCATTCGTCGCGAAGTCGTCTCGATGCCGGGCGGCGTGTTCAAGCGCTCCGAGGTCATCCGCAGCCAGCAGAACATCTTCAACCTGGGCTTTTTTGAAGACGTCCAGCTCGACTACAAGAAGGTGAACGACTCGTCCAGCGACATTGACCTCACCTACAAGGTCAAGGAGAAGTTCCCGGGCACCATCGGCGCGGGCGTCACCTACAGCGCGACCGAAGGACTGGTCGGCTATGTCGAACTCACCCAGCCCAACCTGTTCGGCCGGGCCCAGAACCTGCACGTCAAGTTCGAGAAAGGCGCCAGCAAACAGAACTTCGAACTCGGTTTCGCCGAGCCCTGGCTGTTCGATACCCCGACCTCGGTCGGCGCCAACCTGTTCTACACTACGGTTACCTACGACTACTATGACAAACGGGACCGGGGCGGCGAGCTGAATCTATCGCGCGTGCTGCCGCTTGATTTCACGCGCGGGTACTTCACGTTCCACGCCGGGGACGCGACCATCTCCAATGTCTCGAGCGGCTACGTCCCAAACCCGCTTTATCCGCTGCACACCGATACGGCTCAGATGACGGTGTCAACGACCTTCCGTTTTGACCGCGATTCAAGGGACTACATTTTCAATCCGGCCAGCGGCAGTTTCACTTCATACGCGGTCAAACTTGCCGGCGGCCCGCTGGGTGGCGACGTCCGGTTCCACAAACATACCCTGGAATCCAACTTCTACTACCCGCTGTTCTGGAAATTCGTGCTCCGTTTCCGCAGCCGGTTCGGCTACGTGTCAGGCTACCGGTTCGGCAGCGGCGATGCGGCAAATGCCTACGTGCCGGTCTACGAGCGATTCGTGCCGGGCGGGACCGGCGATGACGGCGTGCGCGGCTATTCCGACCGCTCGCTGGGCGTGGTCCAGGGCGGATACAACAGCGGCGGCCGGGCCGAGGCGATATTCTCGCTCGAATACCGCTGCCGGATAAACCGCAGCCTCGTGGCGCTGGCCTTCTTCGATGCCGGCAATGCCTGGGAGTCGCTGCGCGACGTCAATCTCGCGGACCTGAAGCGCGGCGCCGGGGCCGGTATCCGAATGGAAATCCCGATGCTCGGCTGGCTCGGATTTGACCTGGGTTACGGTTTCGACCGGGCCGGGGGCGGCAAGTTCGAGCCCCACTTCCAGCTCGGCGCCGGCTTCCCAATCAACTTCTAGGCCGAAGCGGCGAAGGCCAACTCAGAACTCAAAGGTCAAAGGTCAAGACCCGGTGGCGGTCTCTGGTTTTGACTTTTGAGTTTTCGACTTCTGACTTCTGAGTTCTGACCTCGCTGGCCCATCACCACTGCCGGCCAGCTTTTCCAGGAGCGCCACCAACTTCGGCACCGCCTGTTGCACTTCGGGACTCATTCTCTCCTGAAAGTACTCGATTCGCGCCGGCTGGATACCGACCAGCCGCACCTTGCGGGCGACGCCTTCCTTCATCCGAATCAGCCCGACCAGCATCGGCAATGGCACCTGGTGGGTCGAAAGTGGCGCGCACTCGAGCTTCATCAGGTCCGCTTCCTCAAAAACCCGAATCTCTCCTGGCGCGCCGCCGAAGTTGCTGGCATCAACGAAGATCAACTCCTCAGGACCGAGTTCCCAGACCTTGCCGACATAGTTGTCCGGCATTTCGCCACAGTCCAGCGCCGGCACTCTCCCCTCTTTGACCAGTCGTTCAGCCACTACCGAACCGACCGCGTCGTCCCCGCGCATCCGGTTGCCGATGCCCAGCACCAGCACTGCGCCTCTTGCGCGCAGGATTGCTGCGCCCGCAGAAGCCGCAGAATCGCTGCGCTCACCTGAGACACGTTCTGCGTCTTTTCTGCGTCCTTTCTGCGTCTCTCTCTCCCTCAGTCAGTTCCCGAGCCGCTTCTTCAGCGCTCGCGCTTCCCGGACGTAATCGTCAAGGCGTACCCCGCTCGGGGCATAGGGCTCGTAACTGATAACCGAGTCACAGCGCTGCCGGGCCGATTCCCGGTCGCCCATCCGAGTATAGCTGCGAACCAGGCTCAAGTCATTCTCGGCCTTGCCGTCCCAGTTGTCCGGCTGCAATTCCTGCAGTTCCAGGTCCAGCTCCTCGCCGACCCGAACTGCCCCTGCGTAGTTCTTCTCGGCATAGTACGTCTCGCGCGATTGCTTGCGGAACAACCGATTGCCGGGATAGTCAACCAGCAGGTTGTCCAGCAACTCGTGCGCCTCTGGAAACCGCTTCTCCTGCGTCATCATCCAGGACAGTGTGTACCGGGCGGTAATCGCGAAGTAGCCGCTGCCCTCGCCGGCGCGCCGGACCATGCCGACCGCCTTGTTCAGCGAGCCGAACAGGTTAAGGCCGGCAAGGTAGCGTCCGGCTGCGTAGTGAAAATACTCGCTTACCCCGAGACCGAGGCAGGCATCATCCAGTGTGCTGTCCTGCTGCAGCGCCAGACTCAGTTCGGGCGGCGCCTTGAGACCGGCGCGCAACGCCTGCCAGTAGTCGCCTTTCCAGCCGAAGTAGACCGCCTCATAGACCCGGGTCGCCCCGAGATACAGGTGGGCCCGGGCGTTATCTTCCTCAGCCAGTATCGCGCGCGCCCGGTCCCGGCAACGTTCCATGCAGTCCAGGAAGACCGGCTCCAGCGTATCCGTGCCGTGGTCGAACATGTAAAGCTGCCAGTAGGCGCCGGTGAAGAAGTCCCCGGCCGGATTGTCCGGGAAATCCGCGGACAGCCCGACAAGCAGTTCGAATGCCGCGTCATACTCCTGCAGGTAGGCATGCTCCAGAGCTTCATTCACCAGTTCCTGGACTTCCGGCGGATTCAGTTCTGTTGCGGCTGCCGGAGCCAGCAGGGCAAAGGCCAGGCATACCGCCGCGCACCGCCGGTAGCAACCGGGCACGTGCGGCAGACGCGAGCTAGGCTTCGGCGATGACGTCAATCTCGACGCTCACGCCCTTGGGCAGCGCCGCGACCTGCACGGTCAGGCGCGCCGGCGGGTTGTCACGCAGATAGGTTGCATAGACCCGATTCATCTCAGCAAACTCGCCCAGGTCCTTCATATAGACCGAGACCTTCAGCGCCTTGTCCAGCGACGAACCGGCCGCTTCGAGGACCGCCTTCAGGTTCTCGAACACCTGCCTGGTTTCGGCCGCGATGCCCTCTGGAACCGCCCCGGTCTTCGGGTCAAGCGGCAACTGCCCGGACACAAAGACCAGATTGCCGCAGCGCACCGCCTGGCTGTATGGTCCAATTGGCGCCGGGGCCTTGTCGGTCAGAATCACCTGTTTCACCTCTCCTCCTCCCTCAATCCCTTAATCCCTCAATCTCTCAATCCCTGCTCACGACGCCACATTCCCGAGCGCCATCGAGAACAGCTTGGTCTGTGGCGAGTCCGAGCGCGAGAGCATTACCACCGGCTTGCGCGCGCCGACGATGATGCCGCATATCTTGGCCGAGCCCAGGTACTGCAGTCCCTTGGCCAGGATGTTCCCGGTCGAGATACTCGGCACAACCAGGACATCCACTTCGCCGGAAATCCGCGTCGCCACCTTCTTAATCTGCGCCGACGCCGGTGAGAACGCAATGTCCAGCGCCAGCGGGCCCTCGACATCGGCCTCACCGAACTCGCCCTGCTCGCCCATCCGGGTGATAATCGCCCAATCCAGGGTATCCGAAATCTGGATGTTCACTCTCTCGATTGCCGAGAGCAGCGCGACCTTTGGTCGCTCGATGCCCAGCGAGCGCGCCAGGGCAATCGCGTTCGAGACGACGTCAATCTTGCGCTTCAGGTCCAGCTCGGTGTTCATCCCGCCGTCGGTAATGAACAGCATCTTGTGATAGCTCGGCAGTTCGAGCAGCGCTACGTGGCTCAGGATTCGGCTCCCGCGCAGGCCGCCGGACTCCTCGAGCACGCCGTGCAGGAACGTCGAGGTATTCACCCGGCCTTTCATCAGGAAATCCCCGGTCTGCGCCACGTCGCGCACCGCCGCTTTGATTGCCTCTTCCTCGGTCGCGCAGGGACGGATTTCAAAGCTGTCGAGCGGAATCTTCAGTGTGGCTTCAATGCTCTCGATTCGCGCCTGGTTGCCGAACAGCACGGCGTTGGCAATCTTCTCATGCCGGGCTTCGCGCAGCGCCTCAATCGTCGAGAAATCGTCGGCGCACGCCACCACGCAGCGGCGGGGGCCGCGCTGCCGCGCGGCGTCAAGCAGGGCGGCGAAGTTACTTATCATCAAATGCTCCTTCTCTCAGGTTACCGGGAAGGAGACTGCCGGAATTGGCATGGAAGATAAGCAGGGCAAATGCGCCGGCAACCTCCCGGGGACAAATCGTCAACAACCGTAATACAGGTTGAACTCCCAGGGATGCGGGCGCTTCTCAATCGTCTCCTGCTCCAGGGACTTCAACTCAATCCACTTCTCAATCAGGTCCCGGCCGAACACGCCTTCGTGTTCGAGATAGCCGGCATCCTGTTTCAGCTCCTGGAGCGCGCGCCCCAGCGAGCCGGGCACCGATTTCCGGCCGTAGCTCTGGTCCGGCTTCTCCAACCGGCCCTTCACCGGAAAACCCGGGTCGGTCTTGTTCCGAATCCCGTCCAGCCCGGCCATCAGCACCGCGGCCAGGGTCAGGTACGGATTCCCGGTCGCGTCCGGAATCCGGTATTCAATCGACATCTTCTGCGCCGAGGTGATGTAGCCGGGAATCCGGATCGCCGCGGTCCGGTTGGCGAACGAGAAGAACACCAGTACCGGCGCTTCATAGCCCGGCGTCAGCCGGCGATAGGAATTCGTACTCGGGTTGGTAAATGCGCACAGGCTCGGCGCATGTTCCAGGATGCCGCCGATGTAATAGCGCGCCGTCTCCGAGAGCTTGTGCGCGGCCGCCTCGTCGCCGAACAGCGAAACGCCGTCCCGGACCATATACTGATGCAGGTGCATTCCCGAGCCCGGTTCCTCGTGAATCGGTTTGGGCATGAACGTCGCACTGCGCTCGCTCCGGAAAGCGAGGTTGCGCACCAGGTACTTTGTGAGCACGATGCCGTCCGCCGCTTTCAGCGCAGTCATGTATGTCGGCTCAATCTCCACCTGTGAGAATCGTCCGCCTTCGTGGTGATGATACTTCACCGGCACGCCCACCCCGGCCATCAACTGGCAGAGTTGGGAACGGAAATCAGAACTCCGGTCGAACGGCGGCGCAACATGATAGGCCGGGCCCTTAAACAGCAGCATGCCGGTCTGGTCGTCATGTCGCAGCTCATCGGTAACGACCCGGTACATCGAGGTTGACTTGTCGCTGTAGAACTCGGCGCTGTTGAACAGGTAGAACTCGAATTCCGGCAGAACCATTACGTCATCCGCCCGCGTCGCCTTGCGCACCGCAGCCAGGGCTCGCTGCAGGACCGACCGCGGGTCGCGCTCATAGCGCTTGCCGGTGACCGGGTCGAAGACCTCGGCGAAGCAGGAGACGGTCGGCTGGGCCGCGAACGGGTCCACAAAAGCCGAGTCCAGGTCCGGCCTCAACACCATATCCCCGGCTTCGACCGTCCGGAATCCGGCGACCGACGAGCTGTCAAAACCAATGCCGTCGCTCACTGCCTGCGCCAGCCGTTCCACCGGCAGCGTAATGTGGCGCAACCGTCCCGGCAGGTCGCAGTACTTCAGGTCCAGAAACTCAATCTTGCGTTCCTGTATCGTCGCCTCAATGTGTTTCATAGGAAGCAAAGCTTAGCACAAACCGCCTGTTTGTCAATCGCATCACCCGCCCGAATTCCGATTTAGAGATTCACCACCAAGAACACCAAGAACACCAAGCCCGGAGAACAACGTGTCGGAGACGACATGCCGATTGAGAACGGAATCACCCAGTCGGTAACGGACATGAGAGGGGAAACGAGCCTCCAGGAGCCGATTGAATCAGGCTGGAACCTGGTGTGCTTGGTGTCCTTGGTGTTTCTACTTCGGATTCCGGGGCCGCCCGAATCCCGAGACAGGAACTCACCACCAGGACCACCAAGCACCAGGCGAGAATCGGTATCTGAACTTCATCCACCGATTACACCGATTCCACAGACTACGGAATCCGGAGTCTGCGCATTCTGCGGTTCTGACCTCTGACTTCTGACCGTTGAACTCGTTCGTCTTTGCTCTTTGATGTTTGCTCTTTGATTTGGGACATCTAGCGGATCTAGAGTACAAGCATCAGGATGCAGAGTGCAAATCTCTCCGACTCGCTCCCCTGCCCTCTCACTCCCTTCCTCCCTTTTCGCGTCTTGCTGCCGCTACAGCACCATCACCTTGTGTTGACGGCTCGTGCTCCCGCAGCGCACCCGGAAGAAATGGGCGCCAGACGCCAGCGGCTGTTGCACTCGAAAGTCTATCTGGTGGCGACCGGCCGACAATCGTCCCTGGTACGCATCGGCCACGACCCTCCCGGCCATGTCCACCAAGTCAACCCGTACCCGTGCCGGGTGTGAGAGCGAAATGGTCAGCGTCGCGTGGTCGCGCATCGGCTGCGGCATAACGCTGACCACGCCGTCGCGGTCGCCCAGCGCATCCGATTCGCTGACTCCGACCGTCGTGTTCAGCTCAATCAGGTTCACGTCGGTCGTGCCCAGGCTGTAGGGCGGCTGGGCCGCGGTCGTGATATGAGCGGCGTCGAGCGCGCCCAAGCCGTGAGCCTGGCGCTCGGCGTTGATGACCGTCTGCCCCTGAGCCTCGCAGGCCACCGGGTCCCGGCTCATCAGCAGCAGCTTGGGATTGAAGTTGGGCGAACCGCCCGGTCCTCCGGAATAGAGCCCGAACAGGCCGTCAACGACGTGGAGCTTCTGGATGTTGTTGGGCGTGATGACGTCGCGAATCTGCTGGCTGAGTGCCGGCAGCGCCGGATTGCAGTTGTTGGTATGCTGCACCGCGCTCACCGAGCCGTAATGGTTCTTCATGCCCAACGTCACCACCGACAGGCTGTGCGTACGCAGGGTCGAGGCGTTAATCTGGTAGTCGCTCATCTGGCTGAGAATCCTGCTCGGATGCGCGGACGTACCGTTGATGTTGAACGTGACGGTGTCGTCAAAACCGATGCCGGAATGGTCGGTCCCGAAGCACCGTGCCGTGTCCGGGTCGCTGCCGTCGTAGATGGTAAAGCCGGCCTGGGTCAACTGCGAATCGTGCGCCTCCCAGATGATGATGTTGTTCTTCAGGAAGTTGCTGCCGCCCACGTTCATCTGGACCAGCCCGTCAATCATGGACCGCACGACCGCAGGATGCGTCGCAATCAGGCTGTTGCCGTTGCAGACCTTGATGCCGATGACGCTCGATTGGGTAATGTCCGGGAACAGCGACTTCCAGGCCTCGCCGACGTCATTCAACCCGGTCAGCGCCTTGACCGACGCATCCATCATCACCTGAACCACGGCTTCGTTGATTGTACTGCCGCTGGTAGCGTTCTCGTCATAGCACTGCACGACATCGCTGGAGAAACTGCCGTCAAGCACTCCCCTGCCGGCTCGGGCCAGCCGACTGAGCGGGCCGGACTTCCCAAGCTTCGGCGCCACCACCAATCCCCACGCGCCCGCCCCGAGGTACTTCAGGAAATCACGTCTCGATATGTTCTTCATGCCGCCTCCTGTCAGATGTTCACGCCCGCAACCTGCGCCGGACTACCGGGCAACAACGACCCTTATCACGTCCTGACCGCTCCCGGCGCCAGCCACGAAATAGACGCCCGGGGCCAACCGGCTCACGTCGTTCGGGCCGGGATGCAGATCGAGCACTTTCCGACCAGCGGCATCAACCAGGTCAATCCTGAGCCGTGAGCCGCCTGCTGACGGCTGCAGGCCCATCTGCAGCAGCCCGCGGACGATACCGCCCGGCCGCGTGGCGACACGCGCCGGCGTCTCGCGCTCAGCCACTCCCGAGACGTAGGCGCGGTACAGACCGGTTCGCTGCATGTCGAACTGGTAGGTCGGGAACTCCCAGCTCGCGCGACTGAACGGCACCCCGGCCTCCCAGATTGAGACCTGGACCCTGGCCGCATACGCCGAGACGCCGACGATGTCCAGCGAATCATCGCCGTCAATGTCCGCCACGGTCGCGCCGTTCAGGTACGTGAACCCGAACGGCCGCAGCGGCCAGCCGTCCACCGGCGCGCCGTCGTGATGGACCGCATACAAGTAGCCCAGCGAGTCGTTCGAAGTCATCATGTTGCTGGTGAACATAATCTCCATGTCGCCGTCGCCGTCAATATCCGCCACGGTCATGTTGCACTCGGCCCCGCCCAGCATCGAATGCGGAAACCCGCTCAGCAGGCCGCCTACCGCATCCCACGCGTACAGTACTGGCAGCACAATCCCGCCGCCTGCCCGGCCGCAAATGACCTTTCGGTCGCCGTCCCGGTACAGGTCGCAGACGCTCGGCGGGCAATAGGTCCAGCCCCCGAGCAACCGGGGCCAGCCCGGCTGCGGCGTCCCGTCGTGCCGCCAGACATAGCAGCCCGCCGCGTCCTTGTGCATCGCGGTGACAATCTCCAGTGTATCGTCGAAGTCAATGTCGGCCAGGCATGGCGACTGGTACGAGATGTTCGCGTTGGCCACCTGCCGGGGCCAGCCGGGCAGCACCGTCCCGTTCGGATGGAAGACATAGACCGAGTTGTACGAACCGTAGACAATCTCAGGCAGGCCGTCGAGGTTGATGTCGCCGACCGCGGCGCCCATCGCCGGCACGTGGTCAATCGTGTAGGGCCAGCCCGGCAAGTCCACGCCGCGGCAGTTCAGCACGTGAACGAAACCCGAGGACGAGCCCCGCTCGCCGACAATCACCTCCAGTGTCTCATCCCCGTTCACATCGGCCAGCGTCGGCGCGTCATCGAAGTTGCCGTTCGCGCCGCGGAACGGCCAGCCGGTCTTGACCTGACCGTTCTCCTCGATGACGTAGACTGCTCCTCCCGAGAGCAGGCCGCGCGTAGAAACCGCGACCTCGAAATCGCCGTCCCGGTCAATGTCCGCCACCGACGCGGCATACTGACAACTGTCCGCGGTGACTGCGGCCGGCCAGCCGGGATAGTCGGTTCCGTCGTAGCGCCAGCAATAGACCTTGTTGTGAATCGGCATGATTACTTCCTGCCGTCCGTCGCCGTCGAAGTCAGCCAGTGTGATACCGCGCGAAGGAGCGAAGATGCCCGAGGTCACGTCCTTCGGCCAGCCCGGCAACTGCGGCAGACTGTCCACGCGCATTGACGGCAACTCTTTGCCCGCAACTCGCACTTCGACGATACCGGGCGCCGGCGCGGCCGGGTCAGAGACCGACATCTCCAGCATTCCTCCCGCACACACCAGACTCACAATGACTGAAAGGCAGAACACTATCTCCTCCTTCGCTCTCGAGCTCAGCCGACTGACCGCCCTGTCCGAACTCCGGTCCGGCGCAGAGCCGGTGCAGCGGCAAGACAGAATACCCACGCCGCCGCGCATGTCAAGCGCAGGAACGGCTGGCAGCTGGTGGCTGACAGCTAGCGGCTAGCGGCTTGCGAGTGAAACGCTGCTGCGAGTGAGGCAATACTGCAACTCGCACGGGCGTACGGCGTAGTGCGTAGAGCGTCCAGCGACATCGCCACTGACCACTTCGTTGGTGGTTGAGGCTTGGTTCTTTGATTGGGAATTGGAGCTTGGTCATTAGGACTTCCGACAGCCTCACCCCGATCCCAATAGCAGCCAGGAACGGCGAAGCTGAGTAACATGCCTAGAAACTGCCAGTTACGGTGCTGTCGGCGCTACTTTACATAACGTTGACCTCCCAAGTCATTTTGCCCCATTGTCGCGACCCCACTCGATCGCCAACGCTCCGAAATCCGTGGAGTTCCGGCGACGATTCGTGGAGTCACCAGAGGAGGAGGGAGAGCCCGGGGGGTAGCCCCCTGGACAGGGCAGGGGGTAACTCAGGGTACACCGCTCCGGGCAGGGCGGGCAGTACCGCTCCGGCCTGAGCAGGGCGTTGGATGGAGAGCACCGCGGTGCTCAGGGCAGTGGGAAGGACGGTGAGCATCGCCTCGGTCAGGGCAGGGGGAAGTACCCCAGGTTCCGCCCTACCCTTTGCTGATTGACCTTTTTCCGCCCGGTCGGACTCGCCAGCTACCTGTCGGCAACCCAACGCCCGAGGAGGAACGCAGCTATCCCACCGCCAATCATTGCTGTCTGAGGAATCCAGATGAATTTGTCTTTCGGGTCTGGCGGAACCGGGTCGGAGACCCCTTCCGTGAGCAACATGACGGCGCCGGCTCCAATCGCCAGGCCGCCAACCCACTGAAGCCCCGTGCCCACGTAGTACCACAGACTCCGGTCTCCGGCACGCAACTCTGATGTTGTCGCGCCTGCCTCCTTGACCCCGACGCTGCTGACCACGGACCTGGCCGACTCGCCACTCGACGGCAGCGTCGGACCTTCGGTCCCTGCAACACGTGCGAATCTCACGAGTGAGCAGCCGCTCATGAGCGCGGTCAGCAAAGCCACTGCGACAAGTCCTCGGATATTCATCCGGCTCGCTCCTTTCGCATGCCCGGGAATCTGTACCCTGTTCCCGGGCGCTATCTTCATCTTGGCAAGTGCTTTTCGGCCTATTCGGACTGCGTGTCTGAGAATAACAGAGAAGGCAATCAAGTCAATAGTGAATAGCGAAGTGAGTAGCGAAGAGCGAATAGTGAATGGCGCAAAGGGCTGACAGCCGACAGCTAACAGCTTGCAGCCAACAACTTGCGGCGCACGGCTGACAGCTTGCGGCTCACGGCTTCATCAATCGCTGCGCCCGACCTGGCTACCAGTGACATCGTCTCCCGAATTCCGACAAACCCACCACCAAGAGCACCAAGAGCACCAAACCCAGAGAACAACGTGTCCGAAACGACATGCCGATTGAGAACGGTATCACCTAACCGGTGACGCACCTGAGAGCGAAGACGAACCTCCGGGAGTCCTGTCGAATCAGACCGGAACCTGGTGTGCTTGGTGTCCTTGGTGTTTCCAATCCGAATTCCGGGTCATCTGGTGATGTCATCTAGTGATGTTTGACAATGATGTCTCCCGGTGCTATACTCAATTGATGAGAACAACTCTTGACATACCGTCGAAGACGCTGGCCGAACTGAAGAAGGCTCTCCCGGCGCGCAGCCAGGCGGAAGCAGTCCGGCTGGCGCTGGCCGAGTTCGTCCGCCAGCACAAGCGCGACAGGCTGCGGCAACTGCGGGGTCGGTTGCAGATTCGGGACGTAGGCCGCGAGATGGAAAGAGCCGAGTTGGCCGATGCCCGGCGTCATCGTTGACACGTCGGTCTGGGTTGACTACCTGCGCGGTATCCGCAACCCAGCGACCGATGCGGTTGACCGGCTGCTCGAGACCGGCGAAGCCCTGGTGTGCGGCGTCGTCGAGGCGGAACTTGTCAGCGGACTCAGGACGCAGTCGGAACGTACTGAGCTCATGTCGCTGCTGGAGGGCTGTGACTTCGTCGAGGCTCAATGGCTTGACTGGCGTCGCGCCGGTGAGCTGGCCGGACAACTCAGGACCCGGGGACGACTACTGCCGCTCAGCGACCTGGTTATCGCCGCGCTGGCAATCGGCCGGGGCTGTGCGGTTCTGACTGCCGACCGACATTTCCAGCACATCCCGGGTGTGACGCTTCTCGCACTGGAGTAGTCCGGCGGGAAACCGGGAAGAAGTAGCGACAGGGCCCGGCGCCGGTCTTGACTGAACGTTCGGTTTTGCCTATATTCCGCTCGTGAATATGATGGTGCTTGCCAACTGCGAAGGCCGGGTCGGGATGGAAGCTGCCCGACGTGCGCTGGAGGCAGGCAAGTCCTCGCTTGACGCCGTGGAACTGGGAGTCCGCGAGGTCGAGGCCGATGTGACCATAGACTCGGTCGGGCGCGGCGGGTCGCCGAACATCCTCGGCGAGATGGAATGCGATGCCGCAATCATGGACGGCACAAACCTGATGGCCGGCTCGGTCGGCGCGCTGAAGGACTATCTTCACGCGGTTTCGGTCGCCCGCGCTGTGATGGAACGTCTCCCCCATGTGATGCTGGTCGGCGACGGCGCTGCCCGCTTCGCCCGGGAAATCGGCGCCGAGCGGTCGCAAATGCTGACTGACGAGGCGCGCGCCCGACATGAGAAATGGCTCGACGTCAACGTGCCCGCTGACGTCCGGGCCGGGTTGAACCAGGCGCCGCTGGCTGACTTCGTCCGGCGCACCGTCGGGGACTATGCATCGGGTGGCACGACGGTCTTTCTCGCCATTGATTCGAGCGGCCGGATGGCCGGCGCGACCAGCACTTCGGGCTGGGCCAATTCCTATCCCGGCCGGCTCGGCGACTCGCCTATCATCGGCGCCGGGCTGTACGTTGACCAGCGCTTCGGCGCATGCGGCTGCACCCATATCGGCGAGATGACCATTCGCGCGGCAACCGCCCGCTCGGTTGTGCTCTATATGAAACAGGGCGCAGCGGTGCAGGAAGCATGTACTGAAGCGGCGCGCGACCTGCGCGACCTCAAGACCGGCACGCTCGGTCCGGTCGTCATTCATGCCCTTGATGTCTATGGCAACGCCTGCGTGCTGGCAACGCAGGTTGTGGAGAAGGCATCGGTCTACTACGTCTGGCGCGACGGTCTGCCTGCAATCGAACCGGGCGTGACCAGTGTCGCGCCTGAGAACATCTGACCCAAAGGAGTCTATGCCGCGCTATCACATGTGCCGAAAGGACCGGGAAATCACCGACCCGGCCGAGATGACGCAGATTCTCAGCAAGGGCAGGTTCGCCACAGTTGCGCTCTGCCGGGGCGACGAACCCTATCTGGTTGCGCTCAACTACGGCTTTGACCCGAAACGCAACTGCCTGTATTTCCACTGCGCCGGCAAGGGACTGAAGCTGGAGTTCATCCGGGCCAACCGGCAGGCCTGCGTTCTCGTGGTCGAAGACCTCGGCTATGTCCAGACCGAGTGTGACCATCACTACCGCTCGGTTGTTGCCTGGGGAGCGATGGTCATTCTTGAGGACCTTGCCGACAAGCGAACTGCGATTGACACAATGCAGCAGCATCTGGAGGACGACCCGAAGGTCGTCCGCGAGAAGATGCCGGTCGGCGACGCTGCGCTGCTCAAAGTCACGATTCTCCGGCTCGACATCCGCGAACTGACCGCCAAGAAGAACGTCTAGTGCTCTGTTTTGGAGTGCGGCAGCTTGCTGCCGCTTTGTCCATCCGAAGCTCGCTTCGGAGCGCGGACTCATCCGTCTCCGCCGGAATCAGGCTTCCGGCGCCGGAGAGCGCAAGCAAGCTTGCGCACTCCACAGCGCGACGTAGCGCAGCCCGGTAGGGCTGGCCCCGGCAATGCCGATTCGCCCGAGACACATCCTGGGTAAGTCGGCCACTTCTTCGCCCCGCCCCTTTGTGGGCCGAACCGAGTCCATCGCTCTCTTTGAACAGGCGCTCGCTTCGCCTGGTACGGCGCCGAAGCCCGTGCTGGCCTTCCATGGCTCAGGCGGCATCGGCAAGACAAGCCTGCGCCGCCGTCTGAGCGAGCTGGCTGCAGCTCGCGCGAACGTCGTCACCGCGACTCTCGACTTCGACACGCCCAGCTTCCGGTCGGTCGAAACCGCCCTCTTCCTGCTGCGCAAGACACTCGGCGAGAAGCACAAAGTCAGGTTTCCGACGTTCGACATCGCCTATGCCATCTACTGGCGGAAGGCGCACCCCGGCGCCGACCTGAAGCGGGAGGAACCGTGGTTCCTGGAAACCGGGAATCAGGTCGGGGAAATCGCCGGACAACTGGGCGCGGTATCACTGGTCGGGCTGCTGCCGAAGCTGGCAATCACCGTCGCGCGCGGAGGGAAGTACCTGCAGGACTGGTGGCAGAAGCGCGGGTCGCACGAGCTGAGTGAGCTGCCGGTCCTGGAACCGCGCGCGATCGGCGAGCGACTGGCGGACTTCTGGTCTGCGGATTTCCGAGACCACCTGGTCCGGCACAGTGCGTCCGGCGTGGTCTTCATTGACAGCTATCAGGAACTCTGGGGCGGTGCAACGACCGATGCCAACCGGTTCGAGCGTGACGCCTGGGTGCGAGCCTGGATGTCTCAACTTCCCAACGTCCTCTGGCTGGTCTTCGGGCGCGACCGCCTCTGCTGGAGCGAGTTTGAACCTCAGTGGCAGGACCGGCTGGACCAGCACTTGTTGGCCGGGCTGGCCGATGACGACGCCGACCGGTTTCTCCGCGAGTGCGGCATTGCCGATTCGACGACGCGGGAGGCGATTGTCGAAGCGAGTCTCGGCGTACCGTACTACCTGCACCTCGCGGTTGACACCTGGGAGAGCATCAGTAACCGGGATGGACGGAAGCCGACCATCGCGGATTTCGAGGGTGCTCCGCGCGAGGTTTTCTCGCGCTTTATCGGCCACCTGCCGCGCAACGAAATCGAGGCGCTCAAGGTCCTGGCTGGACCCCGGTACTGGGATGCGCCGCTCGCCGAACTGCTGATGAGGGACTTCCGGACCGGATTCGCAGTCGGCGCTCTGCAGCAGCTTCCGCAGTTGCCGTTCGTCAACCGTGGCCCCCTGCCCGACACCTGGACCCTGAACCGTTTGGTTCGGGCGAGTCTCACTGACCACACCCCGCCAGAATTCCGGCTCAAGCTGCATCGCTATTTGTTCGACCTGCAGGCCCGACGGCTTGAGGAACTTCGGCAGTCGAACGCAGCCGCCGACCCGTGGCAGACACTGACCGACGCGTTCTACCACGCGCAGCAGGCACTCAGTTCAGCCGACCTCGTTGAATGGGTGCTGGCGGCAACCGAACCGTTCGTCAGCGGCCCGACCCGCATGTACCTGGTCCCTTTGTATCAGCAGGTCGTCAGTGTCATCGAGGCACGACCGGGCGAACCGCCGCCCGCATTGACCGAGCTTCGCCTGCGGCTGTCCGGACTCATGGGGGGTGGGGGCTAAAGGCTGGAGGCTGGTGGCTAGTGGCTGTTTGTTAGGAACCGGTCCTTAATCCCTAATCCCTGATCCCCAATCCCTACTCCCCATTCACTACTTCTTGATTGGAATCACGCAGATAAACCGAAACGGCTCATCCCCGGTGTTCTCGAATCCGTGCACTTCGTTCGGCGTCACGAATGAGAAGTCGCCGGGTTTCACGTCGAAGGCCCCATCCGGTCGGAGCAGCCTGCCCTGACCTGAAATCACAAACGTCTCGTGCTCGTAGTCATGCCTGTGCAAAGGTATCTTCTCGCCTTTGCGCTTGATTTCAATCACGCGCATCGCGAAGTTGCGCGCGCCGTCCTTCTCAGCAACGAGCCAGCGGATGGTAGACTGCGCCCCGGGTAGCGGTGGAGCTTCCTCTCTGATATCCTGATAGTGTCCTGTAAGCATGGGGAATGATACTCTGCGCGTGCCGGCTGTCAACGCCCGGCACGCAGGTCGAGAACCTGACGAAATGCCCGGATGTGTTCCGGCGTCGTGCCGCAGCAGCCGCCGACGATTGAGACGCCGGCGTCGAGCAACTCCGGGAGCTTCGCGGCCATGAACTCCTCAGTCTCGGGATAACACGTCCCGGCCTCGGTCACCTCTGGCAGCCCTGCATTCGGACGAATGCTCAGAGGAAGCTTCGTCGCCGCGCGCAGCTCGCGGGCAATTTCGACCATCTGCTCGATACCGCTGCTGCAGTTCGCGCCAATGACATTTGCGCCGACCTCCGCCAGTCCTTCGGCGACCTGTCGGATGCTGCTGCCCATCACAGTGAAGAACCCCTTGCGCCGCTTCTCGAATGTCACGGTCGCGACTATCGGGATTGCCGGGGCCACCTTCTTCGCTGCAAGAATCGCAAGCCTTGCTTCAGCCAGGTCAATCATCGTCTCGAGACAGAAGGCATCCACGCCGGCCTCGACCAGAACCTGCATTTGCTGCTCGAAGCTCGCTGCTATTGCACCCGGTTCGGTATCGCCATAGGGCTTCACTATCCTGCCCGACGGACCGATGTCGGCGAACACATACGCCTTGTCGCCGACGATTGAGCGCATCAGCTCCACCGCCCGGCGATTGATTTCCCCGGCCTTCTCAGCAAGACCGTACGCGGCCAACTTCAGCGGCGACGCGCCGAAGGTGTCGGTGACCATTATCTCGGCTCCTGCAGCAAGGTACTCCCGCGCGATGTCCTGGAGCACCGTCGGTTGCGTAAGCACGAACTCATCCGGGCTCGCGCCCGAGCGCAGGCCGCGCTGCATCAGCATCGTGCCCAGCGCGCCGTCCGCCAGCAGGACTTCGCCCTGCCGGATTCGCTCCAGGAACGGCCTTAGCATCTGTCCGAGCCGGGGTCCCCCATCGTCATTCGTCACTCGTCAATCGTCATTCCCCTTTGACCAACCGTCTGACCTGCTCGACCGCATTGGTCGCATCATACCCGTAGGCATCCGCCCCGATGCTCCGCGCGTATTCCGCGGTGACCGGCGCGCCGCCGACGATGGTCTTCACCTTGCCGGTCAGCCCTTGTGCTGCCAGCAGGTCCACCGTGCGCTTCATCGCGGGCATCGTCGTCGTGAGCAGCGCCGACATGCCAATCACCTGCGCATTCTCGGACTGCGCGGTCTCCACGAATCGCTCGGGTGCCACGTCATTGCCGAGGTCGGTCACCTCGAACCCGGCGCCCTTCAGCATGATACCGACCAGGTTCTTGCCGATATCGTGCTGGTCGCCCTGGACTGAGCCGATTACGACCCGTCCCTGGGGTTGTACCTTCTCTTGGAGCAGCAGCGGCTTGATGACGTCCAGTCCGGCGTACATCGCCCGTGCCGCGAGCAGCACATCCGGCAGGAAGATGTCCTGTTTCTTGAACTGCTCGCTCACGACATTCATCCCGGCAATCAGCCCGTCATCCAGAATCCGCTTTGCGGTCGCGTGCTGCGCAACCGCATCGTTCGCGAGCGCCCTCGTTTTCTCGTCATCCCCTTGTTGCAGGGCTTCGGCTATCTGTTTCAGAATCTCCATCGCTTCTCCGTATTCGTCATTCTACACTCGTCATTCGTCATTCCCAGGCAGTCGCTCCATCCCGTGCCGTTTCGCTTCGGTGCTCATCAGCCGTTTCAGCTCCTTCCGGACGTCGTCATTCACCCGCGGCGGCGTCCACTCTCGCACCAGCCTCTCTACTTCCGCGTGCGCCCGCGCGCCCAGCGTGAGACCGCCCGATTCCTGCCAGCGCGGTCGGTTCGCCCGGTCAATCACCTTGCCCGGAAAGTAGTGTTCGGTCTTGAGGTGCCGCCGCGTGTGCTTCGCAATCAGCAGGTGCTTCTCTTTGAGCATCTCCTCGAAGAGCGGCAGCGCCGGGAAGTCATCCTTCGGCTCAATCCCGCGCACCATGCGCAACGCCATGCCGCAGGCCTCGTTGTCCAGCACCAGCTTCTCCAGGCTCTGGCAGCTCTCGAAGTCGAGCATGCCCGGACCGGACACGCTGTTGATGCCGGACAGCGCCGCGAGCGTCACACCCACCGATGACTCCAATCCGGCCTGGGCATCGAGCAGTTTCGCGTCGCTCAGCCCGATGTAGGCCTGGGTCGGCAGGCCCAGGAACCTGCCGATTTCGCTGTACGCGCAGTCAATCATCATCGTTTCAATCGCGCCCATCGGCGTAGTTTCGTATCGCACATCAAACGCCGCCGGCGAGCCGCCATAGAGCATTGGCGCGCCCGCTCTTGCGCACTGGCTGATGACAATCCCGCTCAGAGTTTCGGCCGTGTGCTGGACAAGAGTCCCGACCAGTGTCACCGGCGCCATGAAACCCGAGAGCGGCATCGAGATAAACTCGACCGGAATTGACCAGCGCGCGCAGTCCACGACATTCTGAGACGTCACATTGCTCCACTTGAGCGGCGCCGTCGGGCAGCACGAGAACACGGTCAGCGGCTTCTCCCGCAGCGCGGCCTCGGTACCCCTCACCGCGAGCTGCATATCCTTCATTACGTTGAACGACTCGACTGTGAACGTACCGGTCACCACCGGCTTCTCGCCATGGCGCAGGCTGAGGTACAGCCGATAGCTGTCCGAGATGCCATCTGCGACGTCATCCGGGATGAATGCCGTGCTTTGTGCCGCAATGTGCTTCAACCCGCACAGGAGCTTGGCGTAGCGAACGTAGTCCGCAGTCTTCGGCCGCCTCATCGCGCCGGTCTCATGGTCCAGGACGTTCAGCGCCGCCGAACCGGGCGTGAAATGCAGATTGAGCCCGGACAAGTCATGGGTCTGGTTCCCGAGCGTGTCAAAGAGCTTGAACCCGTGTGGTGCGGTCTTCAGCGCCCGGTCAACCAGCTCGGCCGGCAGATAGACGCGGTTCTTGTCCTGGTCTATCCGCGCGCCGTGCTCGCCAAGCAGCTTCACCACGCCCGGGTTGTGAATCTCGACACCGAGCTTCGTGAGGATGTCGCGCGCTTCGTCCAGTATCTGCCGGACAAGGTCGTCGGTCAGGAAGCGAACAGTTGGTCTCATCTCGTGATGTTCTCTCTCTTTCTGCAACTCATCATTCCTGGCGTCCCTGGCGTTCTTGGCGGTTGGATTTCGCTACAGGTACCTATTGGTTACCGGCATCCTGCGCCCGAACCCGAATGCCTTGGGCGTGATTTTCAGGCCCAGCGGCGCTTGCTGTCGCTTGTACTCGTTGCGGTCCACGCGCCGGACAATCTGCTTCACCAGCGCCGCGTCATACCCGGCATCGGCAATCTCCTCCACCGTTCTGTTCTCTTCGATGTAGAGGTGGAGAATGCCGTCCAGCACGTCATACGGCGGCAGGTCGTCCTGGTCGGTCTGGTTCGCCCGCAACTCGGCTGACGGCGGCTTGTCCAGGATGCTCTGGGGAATCAGGTCCCGGCCCACCTGGTCGTTGATGTACCGGCACACCTTGTAGACCAGAGTCTTGGGCACGTCGGAAATCACACTCAGCCCCCCGGCCAGGTCGCCGTACAGCGTGTTGTATCCCACCGCGACTTCGGACTTGTTCCCGGTCGAGAGCACCAGGTAGCCGAACTTGTTCGACAGCGCCATCAGCACGTTTCCCCGGGCGCGCGCCTGCAGGTTCTGCTCCGCAACGCCCTCGGGCTGACCCCGAAACTCGGACTTGAGTAGCGAAGTGTAGTCCTTGTACAGCGACGTCACCGGTATCGTCTTCAGCTCGACGTACAGATTGTCGCAGAGCTTCTTCGCGTCGGCCAGGCTCCCTTTGGACGAATAGGGTCCGGGCATTGCCACCGCGAGAACTCGTTCTGCGCCCAGGGCCGCAACTGCCAGCGCCAGCACCAGCGCGGAATCCACGCCCCCGCTCAGGCCCAGGACGACCTTCTTGAATCCGTTCTTGTTCACATAGTCCTTGAGCCCCAGCACCAGCGCCTGGTGAGTCTCCTCAGCCTCGCTCGGGGTCTTGTCCGTCACCAGCGCCGGCACGTCGGTGTCCAACAGTACCATATCCGGCGCGAAGTGGCGCGCCAGCGCGGCCAGGTTGCCCTGCGCGTCGAACGCGAAGCTCCCGCCGTCGAAGACCAGCGAATCCTGCCCGCCAACCGAGTTCACAAACAGCACCGGCACACGGTTTTCGGTTGCCCGTTTGCGCATGAGCTGCTTGCGCAACTGCCACTTGCCGAGATAGAATGGCGACGCCGAGATATTGATGATGAACTCCGCGCCCAGCTTCGCCTGCTCCTCGGTCGGGCCCTGGTCAATCCATATGTCCTCGCATGTGTTCACACCGAACTTCCGGCCCTGCAGTTCGAACACCTTGCGCGTAGTGGCCGGAACGAAGTACCGAGTCTCGTCAAACACGTCGTAGTTGGGCAGGAACGTCTTGGCCTGGCGGTCGAGCACGGCTCCATCGGCAAGCAGAAACGCCATGTTCGCCAGCGGCGTCGGCGGGCGGTGCGCCACCATCGAAAGGTCGTAGTGATTCAGCGGACGTTTCGCTTCCGGCGCCGGCTCGATACCGCCTGCGACGGCAGCGATGCCCTTCGCCTCAGCCGCAATCTCGCCCAATCGGACCGCACAGTCACGGACGAAGTCACGGTTCAGCAGCAGGTCAACCGGCGGGTACCCGGTGATGCACAACTCAGGAAAGACCGCCAGTTCGGCTCCCGCGTCCCGCGCGCGGGCGATGCCGGTCTTCACCAGCTCGGCGTTCCCGGCCAGGTCCCCGACCGTGACGTCAATCGAGCAAAGCGCAACCTTCAGGCACTACCTCCCGTGGTCCTGCTCCGAACTCATCCGCAGACTACGCAGATTCCTCAGATTCCGGATTCGTGACATCCTGCATTCTGCATTCAGCTTACCTGGTTCTGACTTCTGCATTCTGATTTCTGACTTCTGAGTTCACCGAGTCACTATGCACTCCACATTCCCCTACTCCGTCTCCCAATACACCCGATTGAGATACAGCGTGACATTGCGCAGCGAGTCCGGGTCATGATTCACGAACTCGAACTTGAACGTATCGGCGTTGGCCGATGAGAAGAAGATGTCGGCATTGCCGGTGCTCGTCCGGGCAAAGACCGAGTGCGCACTGTCGTGGGTCGAGTGGCGGAAATTGAACGTATCCAGCACGAACAGGTCTATCGGCTTCTCGCCCCGCGTCGTGAAGTTGCCGGAAATCGTGTCATTGGCCGTGAAGAAGAACTGGATGACCGTCTTGTTCGCCTTATACACCGTCACGGTGTTGTTGTAGGCCACCACCGAATGCCGGCTGCGCGTGCTGCCGCACTCCCCGCCCAGCGAAAGCAGACCAGCCAGAACCACAAAGACCGAAAATACTGCCGACTTCCTCATGCGCTCACATCCTTTCTGTCTTCTATCCTTTCACCAGAGTACGCCACGAAGTCAGGGGCCATTCCAGACCCCGCCTCCGACTCTGGCTCCCTGGTGGAGTGCGGACAGTCTGCCGATTCCGAGTCGTCTCTCCCCTATCTCACTCCGCGTCCGAGGTTGTAGCCGTGCCAGGTCCCGATTGCGCCATCTTCCTTGCCGTCGGCGTCAATCGCACCCCAGAGCATGCCCTTGGTCCAGGTCAGGCTCATCGGATGCAGGCCTTCCTCGAACATGAAGCTCGACTGGAACTTACCCTTCAGGCTGTACATTGTCACGTAGCCTTCGGGATCCCATGTGAACAGGTGGTCCCGGCTGGCGGCGATCGTTGAGTTGTAGGGCATGTCGGCCGTAGAGAAGTCCTTGATCTTCCTCAGCACCTTCATCGCCGGGAAACTCATGATATAGAGCGTGCCGTCGGCCAGTTCATAGATGGTCTTGCCGTCTCCGGACAGCGCCGGCGAACTCTGCTCGTCGTGAAAGGCATTCGCATTCACGAGTCGGGCCTCTTCGTTGTCCGGGTCGTAGACATAGAGGCCAAGACCATAGTTCTTGATATACAGCTTCTTGTTGGTCGGACAATAGAAGATCGCCCGGCCGTCAATCTCGACACTCGCCGCGTTGTCGAGTTCGCCGTCCGGCTCATAACTGCTGACCTGCCCGTATTCCTCGTTGCCGCCGTTAAGCGTGAAATACTGCGCGCCGTCCCAGGCAATGCCGACGTTGTGGAAGTAGGTCTCGTCATCGAATGACACGGCCTTCTGAACATGGTCCGGGTTGATGCTGACGACACTTGACACACACGCCACGCCGGCCAGCATCAGCGCCGCGAACACCAGGTTTCGGAAGTCCTTCACGTTCATGTTTCCTCCAATCACGTCTATTCTAGCCGAAGACGGGTGAATGTCAAATGCCGGTTCGGCT
>Ga0233425_10003478_pt1 | contig 28460 bp, 22 predicted proteins | sample Watercolumn_Towu_2_FD_181712 | JGI IMG/M metagenome (GOLD analysis project Ga0233425, IMG submission 181712) | Freshwater microbial communities from Lake Towuti, South Sulawesi, Indonesia - Watercolumn_Towuti2014_140_MG | ecosystem: Environmental > Aquatic > Freshwater > Lake | place...
GACGGTGAGCACCCGCCCCGGCTCGACGAAGTCGCCGTACTTCACGTTCCGGGCGGCCCGCAGCACCACCATGCTGTGGGCGAAGTCCTCGCCGAGGCGGACCGTCCACGCCGACGCCTGCGTCATCGCCTCCAGCATCAGCACGCCGGGAAGCACCGGGAACCGGGGAAAGTGATCGGCGAGGTATTCCTCGGCCATGGAAACGGTCTTGATGGCCGTGATCGACTTGCCCGGATCGACCGAGAGCACCCGGTCGAGCAGCGTGAAGCGCATAACGCCCTCCTGATCCCACGTGATCCTGTGCATCGATCACCGATGCGGACGCCGGCCATGGGTCCGCTGTCGCACGCCACGAGCGTCGGATGTTCACCACCCGTGTCGCGGCCGCCGACCGATCGACGAGCCGTGAGTATAGGAGTTCGGGATGGCGTCACAACCGGCTGACGGACGCGGAATCGACGTTCTGCCACGCTGACAGCCGGCGCCATCGGCGCGACTGCCAAGGTTTTCCACCGGGACGGCCGAGGCTGCGGATTTTCGGCCGCGCGGCACGGTGTTCGTGCGTTCACGGCGACTGGCACGCTGTTTGCAACTTCTCTGCGACGTTCCCGCAGCACGGCATGCCGGCTGTCGTCAGCCTGCTGCAGACACGTCGCCCACGAGGAGATCACACCATGCCCACGTTCCGCCCGGGATTCGCGCGCCCGTTCGACGAACTGCGCGAGGAACTCGATCGCTTCTGGACCACGCTCACCGCCGCTCCGCCGCTGCACGGCTGGGGCGTGCGTCCCGCCGCCGGCGTGTTCCCCGCCGTCAACGTCCGCGAGGACGCCGCGGGCTACACGATCGAGGCGGAACTGCCCGGCCTCGATTCGTCCGATGTCTCGATCACCGTCGCGGGCGACGAGGTCGTGCTCACCGGCTCGCGTCCGGAGCCGCTCGCCGTCGGCGACGGGGAGCGCGTCACGTGGCATCGCCGCGAGCGCGGCACGGGCGCCTTCGAGCGACGGCTCACGCTTCCGGTCGCCGTCGATGCCACGCGCGTCGATGCGCGGCTCGTCAACGGCGTGCTCACCGTGACGTGCCCGAAGGTGGCCGAGTGCCAGCCCCGCAAGGTCGAGGTGCGCACCGCCTGATGCGCCGCGACCGCCCGCTTCACGTTTCACCCACACCATCGCAGGAGAACCAGCGACCATGGCCACTGAATCCCGTCCCGCCGGCTGTGCGACCGCCTCGTGCGCCGAGCAGCCTCTCACCTACCAGCCCAATGTGGACATCGCCGACCTCGGCACCGAGCTGATGATCGTCGCCGACATCCCCGGCGCGCGTGCCGACGGCATCGACGTGACGTTCGACGACGGCGTCCTCGCGGTGCACGCCGCCGTGCCGCCGCGCGAGTTCCCCGGCCGCGCCGTGCGGCACGAGTACGGCATCGGCGACTACCGCCGGTCGTTCCGCCTCGGCGACGGCTTCGATCCCGGTCGGATCTCGGCCGACTACGCGAAGGGCGTGCTCACCGTTCGTGTGCCGCGGCTCGCCGCGGTGCTGCCGCGGAAGGTCGAGGTCCGCTCCTCCTGAGGCCGCGGCACGTCGCGGGCCCGTTGCACGTCGCGGTATGCTGCGAGGCCGTGGAGGCGAGTGTCTCCACGGCCTCGTTCGCGTGATCAGGATCGCCATGTCCCTCGTGCTCGCCCCCCGCTCTGCGGGCCGCGATCGTCCGCTCACGATCGACCTCGCCGGCATCCTCCCCGAGAAGCTTGCGCGCCTTTCCGCCGACGCGGTCCTGCGGCTGCCGATCCGCGCCGACGGCCGCCCCGCCCCGCTCGGCGATCACTTCACGATCACCGGCTCGTGTGACGACGCCACGCTCGAGTGCCACGGCGACTTCTCGCGCGTGCACTTCATCGGTGCCGGCATGCGCTCGGGAGCGATTCGCGCGACCGGCAGCGTGGGCCGCCACGCCGGCGCCGGCATGGAAGGCGGCCGGCTCGACATCGCGGGCGACGCGGGCGACTGGCTCGCCGCCGAAATGAGCGGAGGCGAGATCCACGTGCTCGGTCGCGCGGGCGACAACACGGCGGCGGCGCTCCCCGGCAGCGCGATCGGCATGCGCGGCGGCCTCGTGGTCGTGCACGGCGCGGCCGGCGCGGGCACGGCAGCGCGGATGCGCCGAGGGATCGTCGCGATCGGCGGCGACTGTGGCCCGGCCGCGGGCTTCGAGATGCTCGCCGGCACGCTCGTGGTCGGCGGATCGATCGGCCCGCAGCCGGGGCTCGCCATGCGCCGCGGATCGGTCATCGCCGTGACCGCCCGGCCCGACGTGCCCGCGACGTTCCGGCTGGGCGCCATCTGGCGGCCGGCCTTCCTCCCGCTCCTTCTGCGTCGCCTCGTCACCGCCGGCTACGCCCCGGCGAGCGTCGGGCTCGCGGTGGGCCCATGGCGGCAGTGGCATGGCGACCCACTCGCGGGCGGCCGGGGAGAGATCCTCCATCCGGCATGAGCGAGCCGGCCCCACACCCGCGAAAATGCGGCGTTTCCCGGCCACGCCTTTCGCCCCACCCCATCCTCGGCTATCTTCTGGGATTCCCGATTCCCAGCACTCCTGAACCGCACCATGCCCACGATCAGCCAGCTCGTCCGCAGCCGCCGCCGCCCCAAGCGGAAGTTCTCGAAGTCGCCCGTGCTCGACCGCTGCCCGCAGAAGCGCGGCGTGTGCCTGCAGGTGCGCACGATGACGCCGAAGAAGCCGAACTCGGCCCTTCGGAAGATCGCCCGCGTGCGGCTCTCGAACCAGAAGGAAGTGACCGTCTACATCCCGGGTGAGGGCCACAACCTCCAGGAGCACTCGATCGTGCTCATCCGCGGCGGCCGTGTCCGCGACCTTCCGGGTGTTCGCTACCACATCATCCGCGGCGCGCTCGACACGCTGGGCGTCCAGGGCCGCAAGCAGTCCCGCAGCCTCTACGGCGCCAAGAAGGGTTGAGGATAGAAAGCCACCGCCATGGGAAACATCACCGCCAGCCGCGAACAGCTCCGCCCCGACCCGAAGTTCGGATCGCTCCTCGCCAGCAAGTTCATCAACTGCCTGATGGAGGACGGCAAGAAGAGCGTCGCCCAGAACATCTTCTACGACGCGATGGACATCGTCGCGAAGAAGATCACCGATGCTGAGCCGATCGAGATCTTCAACCGCGCCCTCGAGAACGTGAAGCCGGCCGTCGAGGTCCGCTCGAAGCGCGTCGGTGGTGCCGCCTACCAGGTGCCGATGCAGGTCAACCGCAACCGCCAGCAGTCGCTGGCGATCCGCTGGCTGCTCCAGGCCGTGCGCGAGAAGAAGGGCCGCGGCACCTACGAGAAGCTCGCCGAGGAGATCATCGCCGCCTACAAGCGCGAAGGCGCCGCGGTGACGAAGCGCGACAACGTGCACCGCATGGCGGACGCGAACAAGGCGTTCGCGCACTTCGCCTGGTAAGACCAGGCGAAGTGCCCTGCTTCACGCCTGCACGGCCAGGCTCCTGCACGCCCGGTCGGCCGTCCTTGGCCCGGCCGGGCTGTGATGGTGGCGGCTTCCTGCCGCACGCCTGGTAACACCAGGCGAAGTGCCCGGTTTCTTGAGGCACCGCGCATCACACCTTTTGCAGACGATGTGTCGCGATCCTGTTCGCGCGCGACGGCGCGATATATAGCGCGACCACGGTCGGCGCACCCGATCCACAGTCTGGAAAAGGTGCTCCGCACGGGGCTATAGTTTCGATGGTGGGTGGTGGGGGAACGGCCGGAAAACTCATTCCGGCCACAGGACTTCTCGTCGTTCATGGGGATTGCTGTCATGCTTCCTGGCCGCTCGCGGCGAGGCTTCACGCTCGTGGAGTTGCTCGTCGTCGTCGCGATCATCGCGACACTGATCGCGCTTCTTCTTCCGGCTGTTCAAGGCGCCCGCGAGTCGAGCCGACGCTCGGCGTGCCAGAACAACCTCAAGCAACTCGCCGGCGCCGTGCAGCAGTTCTCATCGGCGAACGGGCGGCTTCCGCCGGGCGTCACCGCAAACGGGGCCTGCTCCGATCCGCGGTTTTACCACCTGGGCATCGGCCCAAACTGGGCCATGCTCGTGCTGCCCTTCATGGAGATGAGCACGCTGTTCGATCCGTCGTCCGGACCGATCACGACGTACGTCCAGAACGCGATGGGCGCCACACCCGGGCTGACCGGAGGCAGCACCTGGGCCACGCAGGCTCGAATCGTTTCCCAGGCGGTCCCGACCCACCTCTGCCCGTCGGATCTTGGCAACGAGCGGCCCTGGTCGAACGTGGCCGCACCCGGCGGCGGGTCGATCCGCTGGGCCCGGGGCAACTACGGGGCGAACGCCGGCCCCAGCTACTTCGCGCCGAGCGCCGGCCCCACGTTCTTCTGGTCGATCATCCGCTCGGGGTCCGGATCATCCGCGGATCCGTATGTGTACACGGAGCGCACCGACATCAGGGATTCCCTCTACGGCCTCGGTAACCCGTTCCTTGGCGGCTGGGTGATGGGGGTCAACAGCAAGATCCAGCAACGGCACATCACGGACGGCCTTTCGAAGACCGTCCTGCTGGGCGAACTCCGGATTTCGCCGAGCGACCTCCGCGGCACCTGGGCTCTGGGCGTCGTGGGTGGCAGCCTCGTCGCGGGCAGCGGACGGAGCGACTCGCCCGGCCCCAACTTCTCCCTGGTCGGCTACGACGACATCCAGGACTGCTCCAACGACCCGGCCAACGGCATGGGGTGTGGCAGCAGCGCCGGACAGGTCACGCTCAAAAGCCGGCACTCCGGCGGCGTCTACACCGCGTTTTGTGACGGCAGCTCCAGTGGATCTCTGACGCCATCTCCCAACTGGTGTACTACCGTATCCATTCCCGCATGGACGGCGGCGGTTTCTCGCTCGATCGCTGATGCCGCCGGCCGGCACGGCCCCCCTGCCGGCCCGGCAATGGGGCGACCTCGCCCACCGCCGCTTGCGACCCCGAAAGCCGCCGGCCGCCGCCACCACCCCGAGAGGCGGGCTGGAAAAGGTGGTGTTGGCGCGGCTATGATTTCGATGGTGATTACACGGGGGTGGGAAAGGTCCGGACATTCGTCCCGGCTGCCCGCTTTCTCTTCTTCTTCCGGGGATTTCGTATGTCGCGCGTGCGCACGCGGCGGGGCTTCACCCTCGTCGAGCTCCTGATCGTCATCGCCATCATCGCGATGCTCATCGCGATGCTCCTGCCCGCGGTGCAGTCGTCCCGGGAGAGCGCCCGCCGCAACCAGTGCAGCAACAACGTCAAGCAACTCGCCCTCGGGGCGCTCCATCACGTGCAGTCACAGGGGTTCTTCCCGAGCGGCGGCTGGGGCTACCAGTGGACGGGCGATAGCAACCGCGGCATGGGAGCGGCCCAGCCGGGCGGCTGGACGTTCTCAGTCCTGCCCTACATCGAACAGACCGGTGTCTACACGCTGGCACCCGCCACCCGTTCGCAGACGCCCGTCGGAACCTTTTACTGCCCTTCAAGGCGGCCGGTGAGGGCGTATCCGCGCACCGTGTCGAGCGGCACGATCGTCAACGGCAGCGGCACTTCCTCCACGACGCCCGCGCTGCTTTCGAAGACAGACTACGCGATCAGCAGCGGCACGTTCGGGGGAAGCCTCAGCTCGATGCTCTTCGCCAGTAACGGGAACACTGTCGCGTGCCTTACGAGCTATCCGAAACCACCTTGCTACACGATCTCGGGGACGACGAGTGACGACAACTGGTACGGCTATCCCTTCTCCACGTTCAACGGCGTGTATTGCTACCGATCGGAGTTCAAGCCGGGCGCCGTCACCGACGGATTGAGCCAGACGCTGCTGATCGGCGAGAAGTACGTGAACCCCGATTCCTATGAGAACAGCGGCGACGGCAGTGACAACGGCGACGCCTGGCAGGGCTTCGACTGGGATACGGCGCGATGGTCTCACGTCACGCCCGCCATCGACACGCCCGGCGTCGGTGCGGGCAGCGCTGGTTTCGGGAGTTGCCACCAGTACTCGTTCATCACCGCCGCCTGCGACGGTTCGGTGCGGGCGGTCGCTTACACGATCTCCCCGACCGTCTGGGCGAACCTCGGGAACCGCCGCGACGGCTCGATCGTGAGTTGGAAATAGGCCCGCACGCCCCTTTTGACGAGCGCCTCTCATGACCACGCCACATGTGCCCCCGCGGCCTCGGGCGGCGTTCACGCTCGTCGAACTCCTCGTGGTGATCGCGATCATCGCGATTCTTCTGGCGATGCTCCTGCCCGCCGTGCAGGCGGCCCGCGAAAGCGCCCGGCGTTCGCAGTGCGCCAACAATCTCAAGCAGCTCGCCCTCTCGCTGCACACGTTCGAACAGGCGACGGAACGGCTGCCCCCGGGCGGTGCCACGCCGATTTCTCCGTTTGGTGTGGGGACTGCGAGCTCGGGCGGGAACGCCCAATGGGGAGTTCCGTGGGCGATCTACGTGCTGCCCATGATCGAGGAGGCGACGCTCTTCTCGAGGCTCACCCTGTCGAACTCGTGCGGCTACCGTGCCTCGAACGCGAACGTCCTGCGAAACGTCGTCATCTCCACGTTCGTGTGCCCGTCCGCCCCCTATTCGCCGATCGACACCAACTTCTATCCCTCAACGCTGTCCGGGAGCTTTCGGGGTGGCGATAACGATGGCGTCATGAGCCTCATGGGGCCGAGTTACGTCGGTGTCTCCGGCGCCGTCAACGGGGCGATACCGGGCTTCACCGAGAGTCGCGTGAGCGTCGTCAACCCTGGCGGGTTCGGCGGCATCACGGGCGGGGGCGGCGCACTCGTCCCGAACGCCCAGCTCACGTTCGCCGCGTTCGACGACGGTGCCGCCACGACGCTCGCCATCTCCGAGCACGGCGATTTCCTGACCGACGTGAATGGCGTCCGGTATCCGTGGCGCGCGGGCTACGAGCACGGCATCCTGTTCGGCAGTGAGTGCGAGGAAACCACCCCGTTGGTCACCGGGACAGGAGGAAACGGGTACAGCAACGGCACCGGGTTCAACCGCGCGAGTAACCAAACGACCATCCGCTACCAGATCAACCGCAAGAGTGGCTGGCCCGCGGGGGGTGACTGCGGCGGAACCGGCGTGTGTGAGCGGTCCGGGTCCAACATCCCGCTCAACTCGGCCCATCCGGGAGGCGTCAACGCCGCATTCGTCGATGGATCGGTCAGGTTTCTCAGCGAGTTCATGCCCCTCGACATGCTCGCCCGACTGGCGACGCGAGACGACGGCCAGGCCGTCTCCACGGACTATTGACGATGCTCCGTCGCACGCACGTCCTCACACCGCTGATCGTCATCGCCATGGTCGCCATGGCGGGGTGTGCCAAGCGGCATGCGGAACCCGTCAAGGCGGCGGTCACGGGCCGCGTCACGCTCGATGGCGCGCCGCTCGCCACGGGCGAGGTGTTCTTCATCTCGAAGAAGGGTGAGTCGGCCGATCGGCTCGCGATCAAGGACGGCAGCTTCGCGGGGCGCGTGACGGTCGGCCCCCAGGCGGTCCAGATCACCTCGCTCAAGGTCGTCGGCAAGGCCCCGCGGATGCCGGGCGAGGTTCCGGTGGACGTTTTTGAGAACACGCTCCCGGCGAAGTACGGCCCGGGAAGCGCGCTCGTCGCCGAGATCAAGCCCGGGTCGAACGAGCCATTGGTGTACGAACTCCAGAGTGAGCCGAAGACGGCGGCCAAACCCGCACGATGACCACAGGCCACCGCGAGATCGCCCCATGGATGCCGACATCGTCATGACCACGCCTTCTGCTTCCCCGTCTCGCCGAGCGGCGTTCACGCTCGTGGAACTGCTGGTGGTGATCGCGATCATCGCGATCCTCATGGCGATGCTCCTGCCGGCAGTGCAGTCGGCCCGCGAGAGTGCGCGGCGTTCCCAGTGCGCCAACAACCTCAAGCAACTCGCCCTCGCCCTCCACACGTTCGAACAGGCGAACGAACGGCTCCCGCCGGGGAGCGCAGCGCCACGTCCGCCGTTTGGCACCGGCAGCGGTGGTTTCGCAGTTCCGTGGACCGTCTACGTGATGCCGATGATCGAGGAAGCGAAGCTCTTCGCGAGGCTAAGCCTCACCACCAATGCCGGATACATATCCGCGAACGGGGCCGTGATGAGGAACGTGATCGTCTCGACGTTCGTGTGCCCATCGGCCCCATATCCCGCGAGTGACAACAGTCCTTATCCATCGGCCGGGGCGGGCACGTGGTGGGGAGGTGGTAATGGGGGCGTCGGGAGTCAGCAGCAGCCGAGTTACGCGGGTGTGTCCGGAGCGGCAGACGGTCTGATTCCCGGATTCACTGAGAATCGCGTGAGCACCAGTTCCGCCTCGCCGGGATGCTGCGGATCAGGAAAGGTGAGCGGTGGCGGCGCGCTCTACCCGAATGCCCAGATGTCGTTCGCGGCCTTCGACGACGGCACCGCCACGACGCTCGCCATCTCCGAGCAGGCGGACTACCTGATCGGCGTCGATGGCGTGAAGTATCCGTGGCGGGCCGGCTTCGAGCACGGGATTCTGTTCGGCGGCGAGGACTATCAGACTACCCCGTCGGCCTTGTTGTCGGGCACCGCCGGCTACGGAAATGGCACCACCAACAATCGGGCAAGCAACCAAACCACCATCCGTTATGAGATCAACCGCAAGACCGGCTGGCCGGCGGGGGGCGACTGCGGCACCCTCGGCGTGTGCGAGCGATCCGGTGCCAACATCCCGCTCAACTCGGCCCATCCGGGAGGCGTCAACGCCGCGTTCGTCGACGGATCGGTCAGGTTTCTGAGCGAGTTCATGCCCCTCGACGTGCTCGCCCGACTGGCGACGCGGGACGACGGCCAGGCCGTCTCCACCGACTACTGACGACGCGCCGTCTCGCGTACGGCCTCGCACACCCCTGATCATCGTGGTCGCCACGACCGGGCGTGCCGGGCGGCTCGCGAAGACCACAGGCCGTGTCTGGGCAACCGTGGGGATCACCGTATGGATGCCGACACGCAAACGCTTCTTGGGACGCTCATCCGCGGACGCTGCGTCGCCGCGCTCGCCACGCTCCACGACGGCCGGCCATTTGCCTCGATGATCCCCTACGCCGTGCACCTCGATGCCGGCGGCCGTCTGCGGTTCATCACGCACGTGAGCCGGCTCTCCGCCCACACCCGCGACCTGCTCGCCTCGCCCGAGGCATGCCTCCTGATCACGGCCCCGGAGGACGGATCCCTGCCGCAGGCCCTCCCACGGGTGTCGCTGCCCGTCACGGCCACGTTCATCGACCGCACGGCCCCCGACTACGAGGCCCTCGCCACCGCCTACCTCGAGCGTTTCCCGGAGGCCGCCGACTGGTTCGCACTCGGCGACTTCTCGATCGTGGCGCTCGAGCCCGGTTCGGCGCGGTTCATCGCCGGGTTCGCCCGGGCGCTGACGCTCTCGCCGCAGCAGGTCGCCGGGGCGGTGGCGGGAACCGCCGCCGGCTGACGCTCAGCGGACGCGGATCCGCACGGGAAGGAGCATCTGCGGCCGGCCCGAGAGCAGTTCGACGAGCGTGTCGGCCTCCGCCACGAACGGCCCGAGCGCCGGCTGAGATGCGAGCCTCGCGAGGATGAATCCGTGGAGCGGCGTCATTCCACCGGCGGCCGCGGCGAGCCGCACGACCGGGTCGCCCGCGGCGCCGGTCGCACCGAACAGGTCGTCGAACAGGCCTCTCGGCTCGGGCAGCAGGAGGCGGTCGATCTCCTCGTCGGCTGCGAGGCCGGCGAGTTTCTTCGCCTCGTCGATGGCGTCGTCGAGCGTGCCGAGGCGATCCACGAGGCCAGCCTCCTTCGCCATCCGACCGGTGAACACGCGGCCCTCCGCGAGCGTCTGCACCTTGGCCAACTCGAGTTTCCGCCCCTCCGCCACCTTCGAGGTGAACAGCCGGTAGACGTCCTTCATCGTGCCCAGGAACGCCTCGCGTTCGGCGGGCGTGAACGGGGCCTGCGGCGAGAGCCAGCCCGCATTCCTGCCCTTGCTCACGACGTCGGTATGCACGCCCACCTTTGCCAGCGCGTCACCCACCGCCATCTTGCCTCCCACCACGCCGATCGAGCCGGTGAGCGTGCCGGGCGCGGCCACGATCCGGTCGGCCGACACCGCGATGTAGTAGCCGCCGCTGGCGGCGATGTCGGACAAACTCGCCACAACGGGCTTCTTGGCCCGCTTCGCCTCGCGCCAGATGAGATCGCTCGCCAGGGCCGAGCCGCCGGGCGAATCGATCCGCAGCACGATCGCCGCGACCTGCTCGTCCTTGGCGGCTTCGCGGATCGCCTTCATCACCGTCTCGGAGCCCGCGGCGCCTCCCATCACGAGGTCGTCGGCACTCTTGCCCTCGCGGATCTGGCCGGCGACGTGCACGATCGCGATCCGCTTGTGTCGGCCCGACGGTGCCGCCTGCTTCTGGCCGGAGAGCAACTCCACGAGCTTCACGAGGCCCCCCATCCCGGAGAAGTCCTGGTCGAACTTCTTCTCGGCGTAGTCGCGGGCCACCTTGGGCGCCTCCTCGCCGAGCTGCGTGGCGAGCGCCGCCACCGCCTCGTCCTCGTAGCCGACCGCATCGATGAGCCTCGCCTCCTTGGCCGCGTCGGGCGTGAACACGCCGACATCGACGAGCTCACGGACCTTGTCGGCAGCCAGCCCACGATCCGCGGCCACCCGCTCCACGAGCTGTTCGTAGAGATCACCGATGAAGCTTTCGTACTGGGCCCTCAGCTGCGGGCTCATGCTGTCGCGGGTGAACGGCTCGCCCGCACCCTTGAACTCACCCACCTGCAGGATCTCGGCGTTCACGCCGAGCCGGTCGAGCAGCGACTTGAAGAACATCATCTCGGCCCGGACGCCCGTGAGTTCGAGCGTGGCGGCCGGCGGCATCGCGATCGTGTCGCAGGCCGAGGCGACGACGTAGTGCACCGGTGACCCGCTCACGAGTTGGGCCGCGACCGGCTTGCCCGCCTTGCGGATGCGGCCGATGGCCGCCCGCAGTTCCTCCGCGCGAGCCCGCCCGAGGTCGGGCGACTCGATCGACACCACCACCGCCTTCACCCGGTTGTCGGCCGCGGCCTTGTCGAGCCGCTCGACGAGCCGGTGGAGGTGGGGCGCCACGTCGGCCAGCAGGCCCCCCTGCCCCACGCCATCGGGAAGGTTGCCGGCGATCCGCACATGCGCGATCGTGGCGGCCGCCTTCTTCTTGGCGGCGTCGGCCCGATCGGCCGCGGGCTTCTCGGCCGACGCGGCAGGGGCGGGCTCGGCCCGCACGAGCATTGGAGGGAGCGCGAACACCGCGAGCATGAGGGTCGAGATGGACCACGAGCGCGACGAAGGGGTGCGAACCATGAGGAAGCCTCCGGGACGAGAAGACTTGTCATCCTAGCCGTGGCCGCACGGGTCGGCGAACCAACCGGGTCCGTCAGCCGTCCGCCCTTGAAAATGAACGGCCGTATAGTAAGATACTGGCGTCCATGGGGATTCCGGCCGATATGCCCGGGCAGAAGGCCGGTTCACGCTCCGCACACCCCTTTGACGTCCGCACCCCCTTTGACCTCCAGGAAGGCGGCCCCGCCGCTCGCACGCATGGCCAAGCGCAAGCCCACGTCCTCCCGCACGACCTCCGGTGACCGGCCGAAGCCCGGCCGCGTGGCCGCCGCCGCCGCAGCGGTCCGCGGCAACCCTCTGGGGCTGACGCAGCGGACCGTGGACGACGACGGCAGTGAGGCCCCCACCGAGCGGCAGATGGAGATCTACGCGTTCATCCGCGACAAGATCCACTCCCGCGGCTACGGGCCGACCGTGCGCGAGATCGGCCAGGCGTTCAAGATCCGCTCGCCCAACGGCGTGGTCTGCCACCTCAAGGCGCTCGAGCGGAAGGGGCTGATCACCCGGGGCAAGAACATGTCGCGGGCGATCGAGCTGGTGAACGAGCCGGCCCACCTCAAGGGCCTGCCGATGGCCGGCTGGGTGGCCGCCGGCACGCTGCGGCCCGCGGAGGAGCAGAGCGAGCGGATCGACTTCGAGTCGCTCTTCAACCGCGACAACCACTTCGTACTCAAGGTGATGGGGGAGTCGATGATCGACGCCCAGATCGCCGATGGCGACTGGGTGGTCATCCAGAAGAAGCAGACGGCCCATTCGGGCGACATCGTCGTGGCCCAGACGGAGGACGGCGAGGCCACGCTCAAGCAGTGGTTTCCCGAGCGCGACCGCATCCGGCTCCAGCCGGCGAACTCCACGATGAAGCCGATCTACGTGAAGAACGCCCGCGTACTGGGCGTGCTGGTCGGTGTCGTCCGCAAGACCTGACGCTGCGGCCCGCGGGCGTCAGCCGGTCTTGTCGAGGGCGGTGTCGCTCAACTGGTGCAGTTTGTTGTAGAGCGTCTTGAGGCTGATCCCGAGTTCCTCGGCGGTGCGGGCCTTGTTGCCCTTGTTGCGTTCGAGGCCCTCGAGGATCGCCCGCATCTCGAGCTCTCGGAGGCTCTCCGGCCGCGGGCGGGCGGCGGATTCGGCGGCCGAAGGAGCCGCGACGGCCGGCGATGCGGCGACGGGGGTTGGTGCCGCGGGCGGCGGCGGAGCCTGTTCGACTGCAGGCCGGCGGCTGCCGAGCCGGGCCGGCAGATGGGCGATCGTGAGTGGCAGGTCGTCGCAGAGCACGAGAGCGTGCTCGACGACGTTGGCCAGCTCACGGATGTTGCCGGGCCAATGGTGGGCGGCGAGGGCGGCGAGCATCTGCGGGTCGGCGACGGCCGCGTCGGCGGGCGTCTGCGGTCGCGCCCGGCGCACGAAGTGATCGACGAGCAGGGGCAGATCGTCCCGACGGTCGCGGAGCGGTGGAATCGTGACCTCGAAGGTGTTGATGCGAAACAGGAGGTCCTCGCGGAAGTCGCCGTCGCGGACCATGTCCTCGAGCGAGCGGTGCGTGGCGCAGACCACGCGGACATCGACCGTGATCGGATGGTTGTCTCCCACGCGGCGGATCTCGCCGCTCTCGAGGGCCCGCAGGAGCCGCGACTGGAGCGACTTGGGCAGCTCCCCCACCTCGTCGAGGAACAGCGTGCCACCGTCGGCCACCTCGAAGAGGCCGGCGCGATGCTCGTCGGCGCCGGTGAACGCCCCCTTGCGGTGGCCGAAGAGTTCGCTCTCCACGAGGTGCTCGGGCAGTGCGCCGCAGTTCACGGCCACGAGTGGGCCGTCGGCCCGGCCGCTGCCCTCGTGGATCGCCCGGGCCACGAGCTCCTTGCCGGTGCCGGTCTCGCCACGGATGAGCACGGTGGCCTCGCTGGCCGCCACGCGGGCCACGAGCCGGCGGACCTGGTCGAGCCCGGCCGAGGTTCCCACGAGTCGCGATTCGCCCTCGGCCCGGCGCACCCGTCGCTCGAGCGCCCGCATGCGCGTGGTGAGCTCCCGCTTCTTGCGCACCCGCTCGAGCACCGCCTGGATGTCGGCGAGCTTGCAGGGCTTCGTGAGATAGTCGAACACGCCCTGCCGCACCGCGGCGACCGCGCTTTCGACCGACGACTTGCCGGTGATGATCACCGTCTCGGTGTCGGGCGACGTCTCACGCACGCGTGCGATCACCTCCAGACCGCCGACGCCGGGCATGTCGAGATCGACGACCACGCAGTCGTAGGACGTCCGATCGAGCGCGGCGAGCGCCGTGCGGCCGTCGGGGCAGACGGTGGCCTCGTGGCCGAGCCGTGGCAGCTCGATGCGCATGAGCTCCTGGAGCGAGGCCTCGTCGTCGGCGAACAGGATCCGCATGGGTCGGGTGGCGGGCTTCACGATTTCTCCCTGGGTCATGACGAAGGTGGGCGGTGTCAGGCGGCACGGCCCGACGCCGCATCGGCAGCGGTCGCCCGGGGCTGGGCCCCGTCGGCGCCGACCTGGGCCAGCGGCAGCGTGACGCGGAACGTGGAGCCCTTGCCGGGCCCGTCACTCGTGGCCTGGATGCGGCCGCCGTGGTCGGCGACGATGCGGTGCACGATCGAGAGGCCGAGCCCGGTGCCCTGGCCAGCCTTGCGACGCGTGAAGAAGGGCTCGAAGAGGTGCTCGAGCACCTCGGGCGTCATCCCACAGCCGTCGTCGCTGAACGTGAGCATCGCCTCACCACCGCTTCGCTTCGCGGTCACGCGGACGCTCCCCGTCTCCTCGATCGAGTCGAGGGCGTTGACGAGCAGGTTGAGCACGACCTGCTTGATCTCCTGCGGGTTGACCATCACGAGCACGTCGGGCCCCTCGTCGATCACGATCGAGCGACCGGCGAACCGGCCCACATGCCGCAGCATGTCGGCGACGTCGGTGACGAGGGCCGCCAGCGCGGTCGCTTGGCGACGGACCTCGCCGAGCCGGGAGAAGTCGAGGAGCTTCTCGGTGATCCCCTTGCAGCGGAAGGCCTCGCTCTGGATGAGCGCGAGGTACCGACGGGCCACCTCGGCGTCGGCCTCGGGGAGCGGAGCGGCGTCGATCCGGCTCTCGAGCGACTCGGCGCACATGGCGATCGAGGCCAGCGGGTTGTTGATCTCGTGGGCCACGCCCGCGGCGAGGAAGCCGACGCTCGCCAGCTGCTCGCTGCGGATCACCTCGCGGGTCCGCTCCTGCACCTGGCGGTCGAGATCGTCACGGATCTCCTGAAACCGTTCGGTCATGTCGTTGAAGGCGTCGGCGAGCTCCGCCATCTCGTCCCGCGTGTCGAGGGTGATACGGAAGGCGAAGTCGCCGGCGGCCACGCGCCGCGAGCCGTGGCCGAGCATCCGCAGCGGCCGGAACACCCAACGGTAGGTGAGCACCGCAATCGCGGTGAGGAGCACCGCGGCGGCGCTGGCCGCGGTCCAGGTCGTGACGATGAGCATCCGGTAGCGGGTACGGACCTCGCTCGAGAGGTCGTGGAGCCGCTCCTGGAGAAACGACGGCAGTTCGGCCGTGAGCGCCGCGAGTGACTCGAGGTGGGGCGCGACCGCCAGCAGCATGCCACGACGGGCCGACGGGGCCTCATCGTCGCCCGTGTCGGCGGCCTGCTCCCGCGCGATGCCGTCGATCGTCCCGAGGCAGTCGGCGATCCGCTGGGCCGTCTGCTCCTCGCGGGAGCGGTCGGCGAGGCGGACGTCCTCGAGCTCGAACTGGGCGAGCTCCTGGCGGTAGGCCTCGAGGGCCGCGGACGTGGCCCGCAGCGAGGAGAGGAAGGCCTGCTCCTCCGCCTCGTCGGCGGCGAGCGCCCGGGCGTGGGCCAGCCGAAGCATGCCGACGCACTCTCCGAGTTCGCTGGCACGCGGCAGCTCGGCGGCTCGGCAGGAGAGCACCCGCACGAGACGGCGGTAGGAATAGATCCCGAGGAAACTGCTGGCGGAGAGCACGCCCACCATGACGCCCACGAGCGAGGCGCCGAGAAGGAGCTTCTCACGAATCGGGCGTCGCCGTTGCACGTCCGACCTCCGATGTCGGCCTGGAAACCCGCGGCACCGTCACGCTGCGCGGGCTGGGGAGGGTAGCAAGGCCCGCCCGCGCCACAAAGGCGGAAACCCCGCGGCACAACGGCGTTTACTCGCCGCGGGCGTCACACGAGCCCCCAGCGCTTCCTCAGAAACCATTCGCCGCTCAGGCAGGCCGCCATCAAGAGGAACATCGGCCACGTGTCCCACGGCGACAGCGACCACTGCTCCTTCGACTCGAACGTCGCCGGCTTCGCCGCGATCTCCTCGAAGATCGCGGGCAGCTCCTCGGGCAGCCGCACGCCTCCGGTCGTCACCTCGGCGAGCTGTCTCATGAGCAGCGGGTTGGCCCGCGGGTTCGCGAGTTCCAGGTCCTGACGGAACACGGTGAACCGTGCCGACCGCTCGCGCGGCGCGGCCTCGCCCGGGCGCGTGGCCCGCACGACGAGCTTCCAGTCGCCGGGCTCCGCGCAGTCGGCGATCACTCCGGAGAACGTGTCGCCCTGCCGCGTCACGCGGACGGGCCGCCCGGTTCCATCGGGCGCGATCACGGTGGCCTCGATGGTGACACCCGTCTGGGCCGTGCCGTCGGGCCGCGTGAGCCCGGTGTCGAAGGGAAGCGGCGTGCCCGGCGAGACCCGTCGCTGCGCGAGCCGCACCCAGAGCGTGTCCTGCTCGGCGTCGTCCTGCCGCGCCAGCCACAGGACGAACTGTCGCCAGAAGCGGCGATGCTGCTCGCCGGCCCCCTGCATCACCCAACGCCATGTCGAGTCGGCCGCGAAGGCGAGCACACGGCCCTCGCCGTACTCGCGGCCGACGAGCAGCGGTCGGCCGTCGGCCGTGGCGGCGAGCGACTTGGCGGTGGGCACGAGGCGGCCGATCTGGCTGGCGCCCTCGAGCGCGGGCATCGCGCCCCAGGCCGCCCGGGTGTCGGCGTCGCTCGTGCCGAGCCGCAGGATCGAGATGCCGCCGAACCGCGCGTCGGGGACGAGCCTCACCGCCCCCTCGATGTGCAGGCCCTTGCGCACCGGCTCGTCGAAGGCCTGCCTCGCCAGGCGGTCGCCCTCGAAGGGCATCGCCGGGCCGAGCGCGGAGCCCGCCCACCCGCCCGCCTCGAATGCGTGGAATCCACCGAGCAGCCCCAGGCCAGCGCCGGCATTCACCCGCTCGAGGATCGTGCGCAGATCCGCGGGCCTGATCGCCGAGGAATCGAGGTCGCCGATCAGGAACACGTCGTAGTCGCCCGTCACGCGCCGGGAGATGTCGACGGGCCAGCGGTCGCGGCGGGTCGAATCGATCCATTCGAAATCGACCTGCATGTCGGGGCTCGCCGCCAGCACCCGTCGAAGGAACCGCTGCTCCACCCGGAGCGCCCCTTCCAGGTACAGCACCCGCAGCCCGCCGTCGATCACCTCGACGAACGTCGAGAGTTCGTTGTTGGCGATGATCACCTCCCCCTCCTGCGGCTCGACCCGGAGCGTCAACTTCCGCTCGCCGAGGGCCGCGGGCGTCCACGCCAGCCGCACGGCCTCCTCCACCGCGTCGCCGGAGGCATGCACGATCGTCCGCGCCACCTCCTCCATCGCCCCCGCGGCGTTCTCCGCCAGGAGCACCACGGCTGCGTCGCGGCCCGCCAGGCCGTCGAGCCGCACGCGTCCGGCCACCTCGAGCACGTTCTTGAGATACACGGTCTCGGCGACCGCGAGATTCACGACCGCCGCATCGCGGCCCTGTCCTCCTCCGCGCTGCTGGCCGAACGTCACGCTCCACAGCGGCACGCCCGCATCGGCGACCTTGCGCGCGGCGGACTGCGGCGGCAGATCGCGGGGCGCGTAGGCCTGCTGCGCGCCGTCGCTGAGCACGATCACGCCGACGACGCTGCGTCCCGTCGTCGCCCGCAGGCCGTCGTCGATCGCCGACCCGATCGCCGTCTCGTCGGCGCTCTCGACGTCGTGCCATGCCCCGATCGGGAAAGGATCGTTCCCTTGCGGCGCGACGGGATGAACCTCTCGATCGAACCGCCACACCGAGATGTCGAAGTCACCGGACGCCGTGAGCTTCCCGGCCGCGGATCGCGCCGCGGCGAGCGCATCGGCCATCTCCGCGAAACGGGTGCGGCCACCCGGTGCATCCGCGACGGTCATGCTCTCCGAGGCGTCCGCGAGCACGACCACCGTCCCCTGCTGGCGGGCCTTCTGCGTGGCCACGAAGGTGGGCCGCAGCATGCAGAGCACGAGCGACAGGAATGCCCCGAACCGCAGGAGCGAGAGCACGATCCGGCCCCACGCCGACACCCGTGAGCGGTCGGGCGGCACGGCGATGAGCACGATGAGGAACGCGGCCGACACGAGCCCGACGAACGCCCACGACCACACCGGGTCGAAGTGCAGCGACACCTCCTCGAGCGACCGGGCGGCGGTCATCCCTGCACCTGCGAGAGCGGAGGCACCGGCGGCGGGCCGGCCGTGGCCCCGGGGACGGGCGGCATCACCATCGGCACCGGCGGCGGCGACGGACGTCCCGCCGGCGCCGCCTCCTCCTCGACGAACGCGGCCGCCGCGTGCTGCTCGGCGTCGATGCCCTCGCGCGGCGCGTAGAACCGGTTGGCCACGATCCAGTCGGCCGCCATCGCGAGGGCCACGAGCACGATCACCCAGGGATAGAGTTCCGATCCGACGCGCTCGATGTTGACGTCCCGAACGAGTTCGGCCTCCGTGCGGGCGAGCCGATGGCCCTCGCCGAGCACCGTGGCCAGGTCGGCGGGCGAGAGGCGCGCGAAGTCGGTCGCGGCCGGCGGGAGATTCACACTGAATCCCTTGGTCACGCCGCCGACCTCGCCCCCGGCGCGCACGGCGTAGTTGCCCGGCACCTGCGTCGCCGTCACCGTGATCGTGCCCCGCTTCTGATCGACGGCGGCGGGGAAATCGTCTCCCGTCGGCGTGCGCACGAACGCGGCCGGCACGTCGCGACGCTCGATGTGGAGCACGGCCGGCGCCCCTGCCGCCACGTTGCGATCGTCGGAGGTGTCGCAGGCGTGGAGGAGGGCCTCGTTGGCCAGGATCACGAACGGCCATGGTTCGAAGCCCGTCGCCAGCGCGTTCCAGGCGTCGGGATCGGCCGCCGACTGCGAGACCGGCGTCGTGACGAGCACGACGGTGCCGCTGCCCACGCGGTGCTCGGCGATCGCCGGGAGACCGTTGCGGTAGCCGGCCACCACCGCGGCGGCGCCGGCATCGCGGCCCCCGTCGGCGGCCGGCTCGGGGCGAAACTCCCAGTGGCGCATGACCGGAAAATCCTGCCACGGGACGGCGTCACCCACGCGACGGAAGGCCGCGAGGACGGGGTGGTCGAGCGACGCCGGAGCGAGATAGTTGCCCTCCACGCGCCGCCAGACCCGCACGATGTCTCCGCCGAGCACCCGCCGTGAGGCGTCGGAGTTGAATCGTTCGGCCGTGCCCGCCCGGGGCCCGAGCCAGATCACGAGCCCGCGGCCCCCGGCGACCCAGCGTTCGAGCGCCTCCCACGTCGGCGGCGGCAGCGGCGGCGGGTCGAGCAGCACCATTCCCCGAGCCGCATCCCACGACACCGAGTCGAGCGACTCGACGTCGATCACCTCCGGTTCGAATCTCGCCTTGCCCGACTTCACGAGCGTCTTCGGTGCGATCGCCTGAACGAGGAACGCCGACGTGCGCGCCGCGGGCCGCGGGGACGCCACGATCACCTTCGCCGCCGCCCCCACCTCCACGGTGAAGTAGCGGACATCGTCGGCCTCGAGGTCGTCGGAGCCCTCGATCACGACACGGCCCTGCCGTGTGCCCGGCTCCAGCCCCGCCACGTCGAAGTCGACCTGCGCCGGCGCGCCCTCCTTCCAGGCCACCGGCTTCACGCCCCGGCGCACGTACTGGCCGCTCGAGAGGATCTCGACCGCGACGTTGCGCGTGGCGTCGGGCCCGACCCGCGAGGCGGATGCCGTGAGCGCCAAGGACGTGCCCGCCGAGACCCGCTCCCCCGAGAGATCGAGGGCGTCGAGGGCGAAGTCGTGCGGTGTCTCCGCCCCCACATCCACGAACAGCACCGCCGGCTCGCCCGGCGCCGCGGCCGGCTGCGGCGCGGCGCCATCCCAGGCGCCGTGCGAGCAGTCGGTGAACACGTAGAGTTCCTTGCGGGCCAGTTCGGCCCCGGCGAGCAGTCGGCGGGCCTCGGCCACGGCCCCGGGCAGCGCGACGGCGGTCGTCGCTGCGGCGAGCCGGTCGATGCGCGCCGCGGCCGCCGCCACGCTCGGCGAGAACGCCGCGGCGCCGCCCGAGGTGTCGAGCACCGCCACGCGGCTCCCCTCGGGCAGCTTGCCGAGCAGCACCCGCGCGAGCGCGGCGGACCGGTCGAGCCGCGTCTGATTGGCCTCGCGGAGCGCCATCCGCGGCGCCGAATCGAACACGAACGCCGCCGCCACTGGCCCCTCGCCGTCGGCGAGCCAGCCGGCGCCGCGAAGCACCGGCCGTGCCAGCGCCAGGGCCAAAAGCGCCAGGGCCGCCATCCGGAGGAGGAGCAGGAAGATGTGGCTCAGCCGCAGCCGACGACGGTTGGCCACCGCCTTTTCGCGCAGAAACCGCAGCGCCGGGAAGTCATGCGGCACGGGCTTCCGCCGCATGATGAGATGCAGCACGAGCGGCACGGCCACGAGTGCCGCCCCGCCGAGGAGCATCGGTGTGATGAAGGACAGGCCCATGGGATCAGAACCGGTTGCGGCGGCTCACCAGGTATTCCGTGAGCGCCCGGTCGAACTGCATGCTCGTATCGATGGGCACATAGTCGATGCCGGCCCGGAAGCACGAGGCGCGGTAGTCCTCCCGGAAGGCCTCGACCGCGGCCACGTAGCCTCGGCGGGCGGCGTCGGCGTCGATCACAAGCCGGTCACGGGCCTCGGGCTCGGTGAGCTCCACCATGCCCTCGAAGGGAAACTTCACCTCCGCCTCGTCGAGCACGTGGAACAGGATCACGTCGTGCCCCCGATGCCGCAGCCGAAGGAGGGCGTCCTTGATCGGGGCCGGATCGGCCAGCAGGTCGCTGAACACCATCACGAGCGAGCGGTGCCGGAGCATCGCCGCCACCTGCACGAGGCTGCGGGCGATGTCGGTCTTGCCCGAGGGCTTCACCTTCGAGAGCACCGAGAGCACCTGGGCGATCTGCGAGCGGCGCGAGCGGGCCGGCAGCGAGGCGTGGAGCTTCTCGTCGAAGACCATCAGCCCACAGGGATCCTGCTGGTGGATCATCAGCCAGCAGAGGGCGGCGGCCAGCGAGATCGAGTAGTCGAGCTTCGTGAGCTGCTGGCGGTAGGTGTAGGCCATCGAGGCGCTCGTGTCGATCACGAGGTAGCCCGTGATGTTGGTCTCCGCCTCGAACTTCTTGACGTAGTGCTTGTCAGTCTTGGCGTAGACGAGCCAGTCGATGTCCTTGGGGTCGTCGCCGGGGGCGTATTTCCGGTGCTCGCTGAACTCGACCGAGAAGCCCTGGTAGGGGCTGGCGTGGAGGCCCTGGAGGAATCCCTTGACGATGAACTGGGCGCGGAGGTCGAGCCGCGCGATCTGCCGCACGACCTCCGGCTTCAGGTATTCCTCGACCGCGCGGGCCATGCTTCACCACCGCCGGCAGGGCCGGCGCCGCGATCGGTCACTTGACGAGCTTGGGGATCTCGGGCTCGGGCGTCTCGCGGATGAGCCGGTCGATGATCGACTCGCTCGTGAGCCCTTCCGCCTGGGCCTGGAAGTTGGTGGCGATGCGATGCCGCAGCACGGGCACGGCCACGCGGCGGATGTCGTCGAGCGACACGCTGAAGCGGCCGTCCATCGCCGCCATCGCCTTGCCACCCTGGATGAGGAACTGCCCGGCCCGCGGGCCCGCCCCCCAGTCGACGAGCTCCGCGACATACTTCGGGGCCTGGGCGTCCTTGGGCCGCGTCGAACGCACGAGCCGGGCCGCGTACTTCACCACATACTCGTTCACGGCCACGCTGCCGACGAGTTTCTGGATGTTGGTGATCGCGCGGCCGGAGAGCACCTTGCGCACCTCGGGCTTCTCCGAACGGGTGGTGGCCATGAGGATCTGCTCCTCCTCGCTGGCCGTCGGGTAGCCCACCTTGATGTTGAACATGAAGCGGTCGAGCTGGGCCTCGGGCAACGGGTAGGTGCCCTCCTGCTCGATCGGATTCTGGGTGGCGATCGTGAAGAACGGGTCGGGCAGATGGTAGGTCTCCTGACCGACCGACACCTCCCGCTCCTGCATCGCCTGGAGGAGCGCCGCCTGCGTCTTCGGCGGCGTGCGGTTGATCTCGTCGGCGAGGAGGATGTTCGTGAAGATCGGCCCCTCGACGAACCGGAATCGGCGCCGGCCCGTCTCGTCCTCCTCGAGCACGTTCGTGCCGGTGATATCGGAGGGCATGAGATCGGGGGTGAACTGCACCCGCTTGAAGCCCACGTCGAGGATCCGCGCGAGCGTCGACACCATGAGCGTCTTGGCGAGGCCGGGCACGCCTTCGAGCAGGCAGTGGCCGCGGGTGAAGATGGCCGCAAAGAGCTGCTCGATCACCTCGTTCTGCCCGACGATGACCTTCTGCAGTTCCTCCTGCATCAGCTTCCGATGATGCGAGAACTCGAGGAGGATTTCGTCGAGCGTCTTGTGCTTGGAGGCGGTGGACACGCCGGACATCCTTGCTGACGGGGCGGGGCGAGACCCGAGGCTCATCAGTATCGGGTGTCGCCGTCAGGTCGGCAATCGCACGCGATCGATCACGGCTCCACGACGTCCGCAACCGCCCGCGTGATACGATGCAGACGAGGGGCTCGTGGGCGTGTCGATGCCCGACGAACCCCGGCCCGGTCCGCGTCCGGAGCGCCGAGTTGATCCGTCACCGCCCTGTCATCGAGCGGCGCCTTCCGCGGCCCGTGGCCGTCGCCACCGTCTGCCTCGCGGCCCTCGTCACGCTGGCGCATGGGCCGGCCGTCCGCGGGGCGCCGCCTGCGCCGGCGCTCGGCCCCGGCGACATCCAGCGGGCGATCGACAAGGCGCGTGACTATCTCCTGGGCGAGCAAGGACGAGACGGATCCTGGGAGGCCATGCGGTCCAACGACAAGCGGGCCGGCGCCACGGCCCTCGTGCTCCTGGCACTCGCCAACGCGGGCGTGCCGCCCGACCGCCCGCCGATGCGCCGCGCGCTCGAGTGGCTGCGGCAGCAGACGCCGGAGGAGACCTACTCCGTGGGGCTCCAGACGATGATCCTCGCGATGGTCTCGCCCGAGGCCGACCGGGCCATCCTCGAACGCAACGTCGAATGGCTGGAACTCGCCCAGGTCAAGCAGGGCCCTGGATCGGGTTCATGGTCCTATGCCCAGAACCGCGGGGCCGGGATGGGCGACAACTCGAACTCGCAGTTCGCGCTGCTGGCGCTCCACGAGGCGGCCCGCGCGGGCGTGCGCGTCCGCGACGAAACGTGGGTCCGTGCCCAGCAGTACTGGGTGGCCTGCCACAACGCGGATGGCTCCTGGGGCTACACGCTCGGCAACGCCGGCGGCTCGGGAAGCATGACCTGCGCCGGGATCGCGAGCGTGTGGATCACGTCCGAGCACATCGGAACGCCCGACGCCCGCGCCGCCCGCGACACCGTGCAGTGCTGCGGCGGCGGCTCGACGCCCCGCGTGCTCGAGCGCGGCCTCGACTGGCTCGGCCGACGGTTCTCCGTGATGCAGAACCCCGGCACCGGCGGCGAGACCTGGCTCTTCTACTACCTCTACGGCCTCGAGCGCGTCGGCCGCTTCACGGCGCGTCGCTACATCGGCGAGCACGACTGGTATCTCGAGGGCGCGCGGATGTTCACGGCCACGCAGGACAGGCTCTCGGGCAAGTTCGTCGCCAACCGCATCGAGGACTCGATCGTGGCCACGAGCTTCGCACTCTTGTTCCTCGCCAAGGGACGCCGACCCGTGATCGTCGCCAAGAGCCGCCACGGACCCGACGCCGACTGGAACCGACACGGCCACGACATCGCCCACCTCGTGGAGTACGTCGAGGGCCGCTGGAAGAAGGAGTATCCGGCGGGGCTCTCCTGGCACGTCATCGAGACGCCCACCGCCGGCCTCGACGACCTCCAGCAGGCCCCCGTATTCTGGCTGTCGGGCAAGGTGGCCTTCGACCTCGGCCCCGATGCCGGCCCGCGGTTACGTCGCTACATCGACAACGGCGGCTTCATCTTCGCCGAGGCCTGCTGCCCGCAGAGCGCCGAGTTCGACCGTCGCCTGCGGCAACTCGTGGGCGAGATCTTCCCCGAGCCCGAGTACCGCCTCAATCTCCTGCCCCCGGAGCATCCCGCCTGGCACGCCGAGGTGATCGTGCCGCCGGAGCTGCACCGGCCGCTGATGGGCGTCGACTACGGCTGCCGCACCTGCCTGATCTACGCTCCACCGACGGATCTGCAGCGTCAGGAGGACGCGATGCCGAGCCTGTCGTGCCTCTGGGAGCTGGGCGGCGCGTCGCGGCAGGCGCTGCCGGCTGCCGTGGGCCGCGAGGTGGACGCGGCGCTTGCGATCGGCACGAACGTCCTCGCCTACGCCACCAACCGCGAGCTCAAGAACAAGGACGCCTTCTTCGGCCCGCCCCCGGAAGATGTGCGGCCGCCGGAGAAGTTCGAACGCGGCCAGCTTGCGATCGGCAAGCTCAAGCATTCGGGGATGTGCGACGCGGCGCCGGCGGCCTTGGCCAACATCCTCCGCGCGGCGGCCCGCGAGACCGGCGTGCGGGTGCAGGACGAGCCGGCGCTCGTCGATCCGGCCGACGACGCCCTGTTCAACTACCACCTCGTGTTCATGCATGGCCGGCAGGGCTTCGCGTTCGACCGCAACCGGCGCGAGCGGATCGCGACGTTCCTCGATCGCGGCGGGATGCTTTTGGCCGACAGCGTGTGCGCGGCCGGCGGCTTCACGCAGGCCTTCCGGGCCGAGATGGCGGCAATCTTCCCCGATCGACCGCTCGAGGAGATCCCCGCCGATGATCCGATCTTCACCGCGGGTGAATACGGCGGCTACGACATCCGCACCGTCACGCTCCGCGAACCGTCCGGAGGCGACGGCCCGATGGGCGTGCGCAAACGGCAGATCCCGCCGAAGCTCGAGGGCATCCGCATCGGCGACCGCTGGGCGGTGATCTTCTCCCCCTACGACCTCTCGTGCGCCCTCGAGAAGCAGAACTCGATGGAGTGCACGGGCTACGGCCGCGAGGACGCCGAGAAGATCGCTCTCAACGTGCTCTTGTATTCACTCAATCATTAGCCGTGCCGGGGCGAGGGGCTGCCCGTGCCCCGTCGCCGGACGTTCGCTGCGGCCCTCCGGGCCTCCGCTCACTCGCGGGAGCCCTCGCTCCGCCATCCTTTCCTGCGCTCGGCCTCCCAACGCCGTCTCCCGGGGCACGGACAGCCCCTCGCTGCTTCCACGCCTCGAACACAAGTTCGCGTCCGTCCTGCGGTAGGCGATTTCCAGCCCCGGGGTCGGCCATGCCCCGAGAGCCGGCGTATGACGACAAGCGGAGGCAGGATGCCGAAGCGCCGTCGGAGTCGAGTGAGCGGATGCCACGATGGCATCCGCGAACGTCCGGCGACGGGGCATGGCCGACCCCGGGCGCGGCGTCAGCGGTCGTCGCTCGAGCCGCCCATGAGATAGCTCGCGTAGTAGAGCAGCGTGAGGATGCTCTGGAGCGTCCCGGCCACGTAGGTCCACGCGGCCGCGTTGAGCACCCGGTTGACCGACGTCATCTCGGCTTCGGGCACGATGCCGAGATCCACGAGCTGGGCCTTGGCCCGGTTGCTCGCGTCGATCTCCACCGGCAGGTTCACGAGTTGGAAGAACACCGTGCCGCCGAAGAGGATGATGCCGAGCCACGCCAGCGGCTTGAGCGCGAGGCCCAGGCCGATCATGAACACGAAGAAGCCGAGGCCGCTGCCGAAGTTGGCGACGCCGACGGCGGCGTTGCGCACGGCCATGAGCGAGTAGCCCTGGGCGTCCTGGAGCGCGTGGCCCGCCTCGTGGGCCGCGATCCCCACCGCCGCGAGCGACCGCGACCCGTAGACGCCCTGCGAGAGCCGCAGCACCTTGGCCTGCGGGTCATAGTGGTCGGTGAGGTTTCCGGGCACCGGCTCGATCTCCACGTTCGTCGCGCCGGCCGAGTCGAGGATGTGACGCGCGGCGGCGGCGCCGGTGAGGGGCGCGGGCTCCTGCGACGCGGCCGCGAACGTGGACTGCACCCGCCACTGGGCCCACATCGCGAGGAGCATCGCGGGGGCGATCCAGACGAGATAGAGCGGATCGAAGTAGAAACCCGGCATGGCCAACAGGCCTCCTGTCCAGAGCGTGACGAAACTCGGCCCGCCCTCGGGCGTGGCCACGAACTATCCTAGACGCTTCCCCCGCCGGCGACCCACCGTCGCCGTCCGAGGCTCGTTCATGCACTACGCACCTTCCCCCTCCGTGGTTTCCCGGCATCCCGGCCGTTTCGCCCGGGCCGCCTTCGCGGTGGCTGCCATCCTGGCCGGCTGCGCGGGGCCTGCCCCGGGCCCGGCGAGCACGGCCGACGACGCGTCCGCACCGATCGACCGCACCATCCTCTGCCGGCGGATCGACGCCGCCCTCGCCCATGCTCGCGATGCGCGGCTCCTCGACGGCAACGTGCAGGGTGCCTGGCAGGTCGTCCATGGTGTCCTTGCGTTCGGCCCCGACTTTCCGCTTGCCGTGAAGGGCCGCACGCTGCCGGCTCTCGAGCACCTGCTCGGCGGCGGATCACTCACGGGCTGGAAGCTGCGGCCCGGGGATCCGGGCGTCGTGGCGATCGTCGAGGAAGGCAGCACGATGGGCCAAGGGCACCCCGATCAGTGGCTCGGCTATCTCTCGCAGTGCGGCGTGGCTTCGGGCACGGCGACGGGGCTCGTCGGCGGCGTGCCGCTCGACACGCCGCTCGTCGTCGGCGGCAAGCGGTTCACGGTGGCCGACCTCCTCGCTCAGGCCAAGCACGACATCCGGCCGGGGCAGGAGGCGACGTGGACGCTCATGGCCCTCTCGGCTTGGCTGCCTCCCGACGCGTCCTGGACGAGCGGCTCGGGTGAGGAATGGACGACCGAACGCGTGGTGGCGATGGAGGCCGCGGCCGACGTCTTCTCCGCGGCCTGCGGCGGCGCGCACCGCGCCTACGGCCTGGCCGTGGCGCTCGACGCCCATCGCCGTGCGACCGGCGCCGAGCCCACGGGGGGCTGGGCCGAGGCTGCTTCGGTGCTCGACGACCTCGTGGACCGGGCCCGCCGGTTCCAGCAGCCCGACGGCAGCTTTTCCGTTCACTCCTTCGAGCGGCCCGGCACGTCGCCCGACGTCTTCGCGCGGCTCGGTGCCACCGGACACGTGTTCGAAGTGCTGGCCCTGACGCTCGAAGACGACCGGCTCGATGAGCCGTGGGTGACCCGCGCCGCCGACCGGCTCGTCACGCTCCTCGAGCACACGGCCGATCTCGACGTGGAGTGCGGCGCGCTCTATCACGCGGCGCACGGCCTCGCGATCTACCGCCGCCGGATCTGCAGCCCCGCCGAAACCGCCGGCCGCGCGCCGCAACCGGCCGGTGCGTCACGAGATGAGCAGTGAGTGGATCGCGTCGACGAGCACGTGCAGGTCGCCGTGCCAGTCGATCGTGGTCGTCTGCTGCGTGGCGAGATGCTTGAACTGCGCCGTGCCGGCCGCGAACTCGTCGCTGCCGATGATCACGGCGGCCGGAAAGCCCCGCTTGGCCGCGAGCTTGAGCTGCTGTCCGAGCTTCTTCGCCTCGGGAAAGAACTCGCAGCCCATGCCCGCCGCGCGGATCGCCGCGGCGATGCGCAGGTAGTCGCTCACGTGCCGCTCGTCGAAGTGCGCGAGGAACACCTCGGCCGACGTTTCGACGGCGGACGTGCGACCGAGCTCCTCGAGGCCGGCGAGCAGCCGGTCGATTCCCAGCGACGCGCCCACGCCAGGCAGCGACTGCTTCGTGTACAGCCCGGCGAGGTTGTCATAGCGGCCACCCGAGCAGATGCTGCCGAGCGACGGGAGGTCGTCGAGAAAGCTCTCCAGCACGATGCCTGTGTAGTAGTCGAGACCCCTGGCGATCGAGGGATCGATCACGATCCGACCGTCGGCCACGCCAGACGCAGCCGCCCCCGCCACGATGCCGCGGAGCGCCGCCACGCCCGCCGCCCCCTCGGCGGAGTCACCCACGAGGGCATCGAGCCTCGCAAGCACGTCGGCCGCCGGGCCCGCGAGCGCCGCCATCTCCAAGAGCGCCGCCACCGCGTCGGCCGCCACGCCGTGGCCCACGAGTTCGGCGGTCACCGACTCGGGCGAGGCCTTGCCGAGCTTGTCGAGGCTTCGCAGCACGTCGGTCGATCGCTCGGCGAGGCCGAGCCGGCTGAGAATGCCGGCGAGCACGCGGCGGTCGTTCACGTGGATCGTGAACCGCTCCACGCCGATCGCGACGAGGAGGTCGTGCACCACGAGCACCATCTCGAGGTCGGCGACGGGGCTCGTGGTGCCGATCGTGTCGAAGTCGCACTGCATGAACTCGCGGTAGCGGCCTCGCTGCGTGTTCTCGCCGCGCCACACCGCCGCCATGTGGTAGCGCTTGAATGGCAGACCGAGCTCGTGAACGTGCTGGGCCGCGAACCGCGCGAACGGCACCGTGAGATCGAACCGCAGGCCGACGTCGCGGCCGCCGTGGTCCTTGAAGCGGTAGAGTTGCTTGTCGGTCTCGTCGCTTCCCTTGCCGGTGAGGATCTCGAGGTATTCGAGCGCCGGCGTGTCGATCGGCGCGAAGCCGTACGACCGGTAGACCGTGCGGGCCACGTCGAGCACCCGCTCCCGCGCGAGGGCCTGAGCCGGCAGGTGGTCGCGAAAGCCCTTGAGCGTGCGCGGATC
>Ga0233425_10003479_pt1 | contig 28459 bp, 20 predicted proteins | sample Watercolumn_Towu_2_FD_181712 | JGI IMG/M metagenome (GOLD analysis project Ga0233425, IMG submission 181712) | Freshwater microbial communities from Lake Towuti, South Sulawesi, Indonesia - Watercolumn_Towuti2014_140_MG | ecosystem: Environmental > Aquatic > Freshwater > Lake | place...
AGAACAAGGAATTATTGCGCCGACAGTTGGTACGTTTAGCAATGCATATGGAAAATTCTGGTCAACAAAATTAAGATTTCTTACCTATGGTTACGCACTTGATGCTTTTCGACAACACCCTTTTTTAGGGATTGGTTATGAAAATTATAACTTTTATACTGGTACTCGTGTCTACTTTGGGTTGATTCATCACTTAAAGATAACATGGCCTGAAGTAAACAATTATCCATTAAAGATTCTTACTGAGCATGGGATTATTGGTTTTTTTCTATTTCTCTTTTTTATCATAGTTTTTTTTTACTATCTCATTACTACACTTAAGAGAGTAAAAGATAAATTTTTAAAAGCACTGCTCGAAGGATATATAGCAGCATTTGTAGGAATAGCTATTATCCTCTTATTCACATCGAGTATAGCGAGGCCATACCTTTGGCTTACCTTTGGTTTCGCAATAGCAGCGATAAAAGTTGGACAAACAGAAGAGAATCAGGAAAATAAGAAGGTCAAAAATGAAGATCGCAATAAACACCTTACCCTTATATAAGACAAAAGTAGGGATGGGAAAGTACATTATAGAGTTAGTGAATAGAATTCCGAAGGATGATCCTGAAAATTGTTATGTCATTTACGTTTCAGAAAAAAATGAGAAATATTTTGATCTCACTGCAAAAAATATTACTATAAAAAAAGTTCCTGATATTTTGACCTCACCATTTTTAAAAATAATATGGGAGCAACTCTTTTTACCATTCTCATTAATAAAAAACAGCGTAGATATATATCATGCGACAGGGTTTGTCCTTCCTCTTTGGAAACCAAAAAAAACAAAGTTTGTCGTCACAATTGCAGATATGACATTCTTCACGCATCCACAATATCATAAATGGTTTAAGAATAGCTATTTTCGTGTATTTATTCCAATATCACTAAAAAATGCGGATAAAGTTCTCGCAATATCAGAAAACACAAAAGAAGATATTGTTGCAATAACACAAACCAATCCCAAAAAGATACAAACAGTGCATCTTGGGGTTGATTCTTATTTTATTCCTGAGCAAAAAAAAGAGTATGGTCTCATACTCGCAAAATATAAAATCAAGCAACCATACACTCTCTTTGTTGGGATGCTTGAGCCAAGAAAAAATATTATTGGATTGATAAAAGCTTTTTCTCTGATAGAAGATAAAAAAGGACATATTTTAGTGATTGTTGGGGAAAAAGGTTGGATGTATGACACTATTTTTTCTTATGTGAATAAACTTGGTTTAGAAAATGATGTTCTTTTCATAGGCTATGTTCCTGATCATGACCTTGCTGCACTATACAGCAGAGCAACCTGCTTTGTTTACCCGAGTTTTTATGAAGGATTCGGAATCCCAGTAATAGAAGCAATGGCATGTGGTTGTCCAGTAATTACATCAAATAATTCTTCATTGAAAGAAATAGTAGGAGATGCAGCGATTTTGATTGATCCGTACAGTGTAGAACAAATCGCTGAAAAGATGCAACTGCTTTTGCAGAACAAAGAAGAACAACAAAAAAGGAAAGATGCAGGCTTGAAACAAGCAAGAAAATATAAATGGGAACTATTTGCAAAGAAGACAAAAAACACATATGAGAGGAGTTATTGATACCATGGAAAAAGAAAGCATCCTCAAACATGTTCGTGGAAAAGAATGGATACTTCTCTTTTTGGTTTCTTTAGGATATATCCTCTTCTTTACAGAATGCGTCCCTTTTTTCTTTGATGATCATGAATTCCATAGGGATTATGTCGCAACCTCTTATAAAGATCTCACCTTGCAGCTTTTTAGTTTGAATAAAGGTGGGATTTCTGATGGACCACGACCGGTATATGGTTTCTTTTTTAAAACGCTTTTTCCTTTTATAGGATATAACTATTGTCAATGGCGGGCTGTCAAAGCAGTTGTTTTTTCTATCTTCATAATTTTATTTTATTTCCTTGCAAAAAATATTCTGCAAAGAAATGGCATTGCTTTTTTGTGCACACTTTTTATTATGACGCTCTTTCCAACATTTCTGCAGCAGTTTGGATATAATGGGCCCCATATTTTTGCGGAACTTTTTAAGATAAGTGCAATTCTTTTATTTTTATATGATCTAGATCGCAAAAAAACGTCATGGCTACTACAAGCAATGATCTTTTTTTGCTCTTTAGGTGCAATTCGTATTTATTCTCCAGCATATTCAATAGCAGCAATACTTCCAGTATTCACAGTATTATATGGTCGAAAAAAAATCATTCGGTATCTTCCTCTCTTTTTCTTTATTCTTCTGATTCAGTTTCCGATAACATTTCAGCTAGGTGCATTGAGCCCTGATAGTACGGGAACATATAGCCCAAAGCTGATTAACATTAAGCGATTTATAACGAATGATTTTTGGCAGAATATTACGAATCCAATTCCAACATTGGAGTTATTATATTATAAATCAGTGACAGATATTCTTACGTTCTTTGGTTTCTGGCTTATTGTTGGATGTATATTTGCTCTTATTCTTATACACATTAAAAAGAACAACACCCCAATTTCTGTTGAAGAAAAAGATATACATAAAGAAAAAACACCTGAATGGCAAAAGAGAGCATGTATTCTCGCTACACTATGGTTTTTTTCTGAGCTTCCTTATTACATTTTTTTACCAGAACATGCAATTCGATACAGCTTTGCAATGTTTATCCCTTTTTCTCTTCTTGTTTCTTTGTTAATTATAGCAGTGAAAGAAAAGATTCAAAAAGGATCGAAAGTTGTTTCTGGCGTCATAATTCTTCTTCTTTTTGGTACAATACTTACTAATATCGTCTATGTATCAGCATTTCGTGCAGGATGGGGAAGTTCTTTTTTTGCATTTGAAAAAGGAATGGATTATTTTGCTGCAGAGCATAACAATAAGACAATAGCAGTGCTCTATGCAAGCGGTGCAGTTGCTGAAGAATATTTTTATATAAATAAGTCAAGTAATAACTATACATTTGGGATGGGAATTACCTATATAAAAAGTATTTCCTGGGAAAACTTTAATGAGGAAACAGTAGCTGATTTCAAGAATGTGTATGACGAGGTATACGTTATAAAAAGGATTACTTCCTTGAGTAAAATAGGGTATCCTGATGTTCCTTTAGAAAACTACAATTTCCTTGAATTGGAAACAGTGTTAGAAGGCACAGATCAGAATGTTCTTTTTGATAGGATTATTTCTTGGTTTGTTTCTCATTTTGGGCTCTCTTATGAGCCAAATAAAATATTTATTTACAAATATGTTCCTGATTAACTATGAATAAAAACTATTTCTCCTGAGAAAGAAAAAGTCTTTTTGTAGCAAGCCCCATAAGCGCAAAGCCTGATTGAATATTTCGTTTGAGATCAGTAAAATTTCGCAGTTGTCTGAATTTTCTGTAAATAAATTTAGGTCGCATATATATTGCAAGATATGCACGCCCAGACCAATATTGGAGATCTTTATCACTAAGGTGCTTTGTTCGAATGACTGGCGTCGTGCCATGGGAGATATGGTGTTCCCAATTATCTCCAACACCAACAAAAAGATTGTTATCAATAATTTCCTGATAAACATAAGAACCTGGGTATGGATTTAGTGTATTAATGAATGTGATGTCTGCATCAAGTTTTTTTGCAAACGTGATCGTCTGCTTGATTTCTTTTGCGGATTCCCATGGAAAGCCAATAATAAATGTCGCTTTGACCATGATGCCAGACTTTTGCGTAAGCCTCACCGCATTCTCAACCATTTCAAGCGTAATTGGTTTGTTTATTCTTTTGAAACCTTCTTCATACCCTGTTTCAATGCCATAAAGAACAGATTTGCAGCCTCCACGAGCCATGTCTTTTACAAGCTCTTCATCAATGTGATTCACTCTGGAAAGGCATTCCCAGATGAGATCAAGCTTGTGTTCAAGAATCATGTCTGCAAGTTTTTTAATGCGATTATGATCAACGAGAAACTCGTCGTCTTGAAAATAGATGTGCCGTATTCCATAGTTGTTGTATAAAAGAAGAATTTCTTCAAAAACTTTTTCCGCAGATCTTGGGCGCCACCAGTGCATAAAGTTTTTTGAGCTGATGCAGAAAGAACATTTGAATGGGCATCCTCTGGACGTGATCATTGTGGTAAAGCGCCTTCCTTCATCAAGCCAACCATATGCCTTATAATGATCCATTGGCAAAAGATGGTATGCAGGCATAGGAAGATCATCAAGTTTGACAATAAAAGGCCGCTTTTCTGTGAGTTTCATAGCACCCTTTTCTTTGTATGCAATGCCTTTGATCTCATGAGGCTCCATTGCACTTTTTTTGAAAATCATATTAAGAAGTTCAAGTGTCGTCATCTCTCCTTCATTAATAACAAGATAATCAACATAATGTTTTAGTATTGTTGATTCAGGAAGATTTGTGACGTGTGGCCCTCCACATATGACAATAGTTTCAGGCATAATTTTTTTTGTCTGCTCCATTATTTCAAGTGCAGCTTTATGCGATGCAGTCATGCTGCCAACAAGAATTACTTTCGGATTTATTTTTGTAATTTCTTGAACTGCTTGTTCAACAGTATAATCAAGTGCAAAAGCATCAAGAATTTTGGTTTTATAGCCTTTTTGTTCTATAAAAGCAGCAATGAATGCAATACCAAGAGGCGGACATTTAGGACCAATACTCTCTAGATCGCCATAGCTAAACGGCGGCGCAACAAATAAAATGTCAGTCGCATCATCCATGAGTATCAGCCTTAAAAAGTAAAAAACAGAGGAAGTTTATAAAGATTTTCAGCAATCTTGCTACAGTGAAATCTTTCTTTTTTCATTACAAAAGCAAAGCATTTGAAATGAAAATATTTACCTTTGTTGACTTTCACTGTCTATAAGAATTCTCATCTCTTCAGAGCCTTTTCAGCAGAACATTTTTATAATGATAATCTTTCTCGCTGAAGAATGAAGAATAAAGTAGTGATTCTAAACCCCCCATCTCCTGATGCATCATATATCAACAGAGATCTCATGGGAGGAATGGGTGTGCATGTGAAGTTTGGCAAGAATTTTTTTGCAAAGTTATTATCAAAGCTGAAAGCAAATTATGTGAGAATTCCTGTAATGCAGCTCGTCTATGCTGCAACAATATTGGAGAAAGAGGGTTTTCCCATACTTGTGATTGATGCTCCCAATCAAAATCTTTCGTTAGATACTGTCTTAACAAAAATTAAGGAGTTTAATCCCACGCATATTGTTATGGCTGTTTCATCATCATGCATCATCTTTGAGAGAGATAGCGTTGCCGCAGGCATAAAAAAACTTTTTCCAAAAACAAAAATATTTGTTGTTGGTGATATGATTACAGAAATGCCTGAGCTCTTGCTCCCTCATTTTGATGCAGGAGTTATAGGAGAGTTGGAGCATTGTATAGTTGATCTCTGCAATGGTAAAAATCCAGAGACCATCTCTGGCCTTCTCCTTAATACAGGTACAGCAGTAAAAAAAACAGAGAACAAGCTTCGCTTAAGTGGAAAAGAACAGGATGAGCTTCCCTTTCCTGCATGGCATCTTTTTCCATATTACGTATATAGATATTATCCTATGATTAGTATAGATCCTGTTGCAATAATACAAGCCTCAAGAGGATGTCCATACGGTTGTGGATATTGCCCGTATACAAAAAACCAAGGAAGGCCATGGCGTGCAAGAAGTGCAGAAAGTATTTTTCAGGAGATGGAGCATTGTGTAAAAAAATATGGCTTCAGAGGCTTTTTCTTTCGTGACCCTCTCTTTACAACAGATAAGAAGCGTGTTGAAACACTCTGTTCTTTATTAATAGAAAACAAGCTTAATGTACAGTTTGCATTTGAAACACGCCCAGAACTTTTAACAAAAGAGCTTATTGAAGCATTAAGCAAAGCAGGCTGCTCTGCAATTAATTTTGGGGTGGAAGACATTAATGCAGATATTTTAAAAAAAATTTCAAGAAAACCAATTGATGAGAAACTCATCTTGGATATTATTACATACTGTGAGAAAAAAGGAATTCGCACCTCATGCTTTTTTATCCTTGGACTTCCAGGATCTACAAAAAAGACGACTGAGGAGAATATTATATTTAGTAAGAAATTATTTGCAAGCCAGATTGAATATAAAGTTGCAACGCCTTATCCAGGAACTGATCTCTATCATATGGCTAAGGAAAATAATTGGCTCTTAAACGAATCATTGGACATGTTGACAGGGTATACTTCTTCAATGCAGGTATCCCCTGAACTCCCTCCAGATTATTTGGAAAAAGAAGCAGATAAGGCATTTAAGGAATTTTATTTTCATCCAAAATACATTCTTCGGGAAATAATGCGGGGAAGGGTCTGGAAGAATATGTATTTCGCTTTACGATGAAAAATACTATGGAACAGTTAAATAACATTCCTTTTCAGAGTAAGACAGAACTAGATTTAAGGTTTATCCCAAAAGAAGAAAGTACAATTAAGGAAATACCTGGGCATGCGTTAGGACTTCCTCTTTTTGCATGGCTCTTTTTATGGCCATTGCAGAATACTTCTTTTTTAGAACCATTAGAATCTCTTGGTATTTTATCACAATAAAAAAATCAAATGTCGGGTATTTTTTGTCAGGCCTTCTGTTAGGGGTTGGCTTTTTGATGAAATATCCATTCTTGCTTTGCATTCTTCCTTTTGCTTTTCTTTGCATTAAGGAGTTTGTCCAGAAAAGAAAAGTAGCTTCTTTGATAGCCTTCTTTCTTCCTCTTGCACTATTTAGGATAATCGCACTGAGCTTTAATTTCTATTTTTCTTCAATAATTCCAAATCACTATCAACCATCATTGTAACAAGTTGTGAAAAGCTTACTTTCTGCTTCCAACCAAGAAGCTTTTTTGCTTTACTTGCGTCACCGCAAAGTAAGTCAACCTCAGCTGGCCGCAAAAATTTTGGATCAACAACAACATAGTTCCTGTAATCAAGCCCAACATGTGAGAATGCAACGTCAAGAAGTTCTCGAATGGAATGTGTTTCGCCTGTCGCAATGACATAATCTTCTGGTGTATCCTGCTGCAGCATAAGCCACATTGCTTCAACATAGTCTCCTGCGAATCCCCAATCTCGCTTTGCATCAAGATTACCCATACGAAGTTCCTTTTGCAATCCTAATTTTATGGATGCAACGCCATAGGATACTTTTCGTGTCACAAATTCTAATCCTCTTCGCGGACTTTCATGATTAAACAAAATTCCTGAACATGCAAAGATGTTATAACTCTCGCGATAATTTATAGTAATAAAATGACCATACACTTTTGCAACACCATAAGGGCTTCTTGGATAGAATGGTGTTTTTTCTGACTGCGGCGTCTCGCGAACTTTTCCGAACATTTCAGAAGATGATGCCTGGTAAAACTTTATTTTTGGATTATTTAGCCGAATTGCTTCGAGGATTCTTGTGACACCAAGTGCAGTGACATCAGCAGTAAGAAGTGGCTGATTCCATGATGTTGGAACAAATGATTGCGCACCAAGATTATAGACTTCATCAGGATTAATTTCTTTTATAAGAAAGTTCAGTGAGTTTTGATCAGTAAGATCTCCCTGAATAAGCTCAATTTTGTCTTTAATGTGATTAATGTTATCAAATTTTTCAATACTTGAACGCCTCACTAATCCATATACTTTATATCCTTTTGCAAGAAGAAAATCAGCAAGGTAAGAACCATCCTGTCCTGTAATGCCTGTAATCAGCGCAACTTTTTGTGTCATTCTCTTTTGAGCAACAGAGAGTTCTTTATAAAGTTTTTTAGATGCATAACTTTTAAAAGAGAAGAGCATTATCATTTTCGAAGGGATGAAACATGACTGATATACAAGTACAACCAATGAATAAAGCGACGATTCAAGGCGTTGAATTCGTTCTATTGAAAACAAATGTTGATGATCGCGGGTATCTTATTGAAATTGTCCGTGCAACTGATCCGTATATGAAGAAATTTGGACAAGTCTATCTTGTGGGCGACACGACAAAAGGCATTATTCGCGCGTATCACAAGCACGATATTTTGTGGGATTATTTTTTCATCAGTCATGGATCCGCAAAATTTATTCTTGTAGATGATCGGCCAGAAAGCCCAACATACAGGCACATGAACATTTTCATATCTTCACAAAGAAACCCTTCTGTCCTTATCGTTCCTCCAGGAGTCTATCACGGCTGGATGTCGCTAGAAGACGACACACAGCTTATCAGTACAGCAAGTGAAGTGTATAATCGGGAAAAGCCAGATGAAATGCGCATTGCGCCAGATTCCTTTGGAGCTCTCTGGGAAGTGAAGGGGAGATAACTGTGGAAAAGCCAAAAAAGATTCTTGTCGTTGGTGGTGCCGGATATGTTGGCGCCGTGCTTGTCCGCGAAATGCTTGAGCGAGGTTATGCTGTAAAGATCCTCGATAGACTTTTCTTTGGAACACAAGGCTTGGAAGAAATAAAAGATAAAGTAGAACTTGTGCTCGGCGATATCAGAAATTTTCCTCCTACAATTCTTGATGATGTTGAAGCAGTCATCAATCTCTCCGGCTTATCCAATGATCCTACTGCAGAATACAACCCAGAGGCGAATTATGAGATGAACACTGTTGCGACAGCAACGCTCGCACAAATCTGCAAGCAAAAAGGAATTAGAAAATTTATTTTTGCTTCATCCTGCTCCATCTATGATGTTGGTGAGATTGCAGAAGAAAAGGATATTGTCCTTGATGAAACAGCAGTTGTTGCGCCAAAAGCAGCGTACTCAAGGTCAAAATATGAAGCAGAAAAACTCCTCCTTGCAATGCAAGATCAAACTTTTTGTCCAGTTATTCTACGAAAGGGAACTGTCTATGGATTTTCTCCACGCATGCGCTATGATCTTGTGGTCAACACATTTTTGAAAGACGCGTTAACAAAAGGAAAGATTAACTTGTATTTTGGCGGTGAAATGTGGAGGCCATTAGTTGAGGTGCGTGACGTCGCAAAAGCGTATATAGCATGCTTACAGGCAGATGAAGAAAAAGTTCGTGGTCAGATATTCAATATTACGTACAAAAATTTCAGGATTTCAGAGCTTGCGCTTCATGTGCAAAAAGCATTGAAAGACGCAAGCATAAATGCAGAAATTGTTCCAAATTATGCGTATAAAGGTGTAAGAAATTATAGGGTTTCAGGGAAAAAAATGCAAACCTTGCTCAACTTTGCACCAACTATTTCAATAGAAGAGTCAGTAAACCATATGCTCGAGAATATCAAAGCAAATAAATATGGTGATTTTGACAATCCTCGATATTACAATATCAAATGGATGCAGATGCTTGAAGAAACAGATAAGATTATCAAAATTACAGGTTCAGTGTTTGGCGTTCCGCAGCGCTCCTCTCTCATGGAGGAAAGCATAGAAAATGATGCAGAATAATCTGCAAGGTGGAAAGTGAGGATAACATGAAACTTTCCATTGTCACACTGCACACAGATGACACAAAAATTCTAGAGACGATCGCGTCTGTTTACAAAACAGTGAAAACGCCGTTTGAATACATTCTTGTGGATAATAACAAAAACAAGATAAGACTTGAAGAAATAAAAAAGAGCTTCCAGCAGATAAAAATACGACAAAATCCAGAAAATTACGGTTATGCGCGCGGGATTAATGTGGGTCTACGGGAAGCAAAAGGAGAGTATGTGCTTGCGTTAAATCCGGACATTCTTGTTTTTGAAGGAACGATTGACAAAATGCTCAAACATATGGAGACGCACAAAGATATTGCAGTGCTTGGTCCAAAGCTCCTGAATGCGGATAATTCGTTACAGTACTCTTGTAGGCAATATCCAGCGCTTGCAACATTACTGCTGAGAAGAGGGCCGTTCAAAAATATAAACAAAAAAACAGTAGAAACATATGAAATGCATGATTTTGACCACAAAGAGATTCGCGATGTCGACTGGCTCTGCGGAGGTTTTCTGTTAATCAGAAAAGAAGTGTTTGAAAAAATTGGCTATATGGATGAGTTTTATTTCCTCTACTTTGATGATGTTGACTTCTGCCGAAGGGCGCATACTGTTGGCAGCGTCGTTTATTTTCCAGAAGTGGAAGCGATTCATAGTGCGAGCTATGAATCAAAGAAAAAAATTATCCCTTTTTTGATTCATGCAAGAAGCATGTTATACTATTTTTTGAAATTTCTCTTCTTTCCAAACCATTCCCTGGTCAAGGTAAAAGGCTGGCGAAATAACAATCAATAAAAAGCCAATCTTATTTTCTCGTTAAATGCCCACACTCCTAACAATCTCATCAATTATTATCAGTTTTTGTATCACATTAGTAACAATTCCTTATTGGATTAGAAGAGCGCGCAATGCAAAGCTTGTTGGCCCAGATGTTCATAAGAAAGACAGTCCAAAAGTTGCAGAGTTAGGGGGTTTATGTGTAATTGCAGGATTTCTCATTGCACTTTTGTTTTTTGTTGCAACAAAGACATTTATTTACCTCTGGCCAGAAAATTTTCTTCAAATCTTTGCAACAATAACAGCAGTGCTCATTGCAACAATGATAGGATTTGTCGATGATATTCTCGGTTGGAAAATAGGGCTGCGTGCACGATACAAAGTTGCGCTGACGTTCTTCATAAGTCTCCCTATTGTCGTTATTAATGCAGGGCAGGCAACAATGAATATTCCGTTGATTGGTATTGTTGATTTTGGCCTTTTGTATCCATTACTTCTTGTTCCCATAGCTGTCATGGGCACAGCAAATGGCTTCAACATAATTGCTGGCTATAATGGCCTAGAAGCAGGACAGGGAATTATTATTCTTACGACATTAGCGACCATTACGTACTTCTCAGGAGACAGTTATGCTGCGTTTATTGCAAGCTGTATGATCGCCGCAATCCTCGCATTTTACATTTTCAACAGTTATCCTGCAAAAATATTTCCTGGGGATACATTTACATATCCTGTGGGCGCGCTGATTGCGATTGTTGCAATATTGGGTAATGTGGAGAAATATGCGGTCATTCTTTTTATTCCCTACTTTATTGAATTACTCTTAAAAGCAAGGGGCAATCTCATTAAAGAAAGTTTTGCTGCTGTTCAAAATGATGGGTCTCTTGAAAGACGATATGAGCAGTGGTATGGGATTGAGCATGTTGCAGTGGACATCCTCAAAAAAATAAGAGGAAAAGCAACAGAACAGAGTGTTGTGTATGCAATATTCTTGTTTCAAAGTTTTTTTGCGATAGTTGCACTGTCTCTATTTTTCCTAAATTAGGGGAAAGAGGATAAGAAGATGAGAGGGAATCAGCATGAAAACATTGACGAGGTGTTGGATATAGGCAGCACGCTCAAAAAAGAGAAGATATTCAGGGAGAATCAGGAAAAGATAGCCAAATTAAAGACAGAACATGCAAAAGAAGAAAACAAGGAAACGCAAGAAGCAAAAGCAAGTATAAAGCAAATATGCATTTTTCTTTTATGTATCATTCTTATTGCAGTTGGTGTGCGTTTGTATGTTGCCTCAATGCCTGTGACAGAGGAATGGGCAACACTTGTTGTGTCAGAAAGTGTTAAAAACCAAGTAACAGAAATTATTTATGATGATTATCCGACACTTTCTGATGCAAAGAAGCAGGAACTTATCATTGCACAAACAAAGCAAGAGCTCGCAACAGAACAAGGGCAAAATGCAATAAAAAAACTTGCAGAAACGTATAAAGAAAGTTATAAAGATCAGCAAGGATCATCATATCTCTACGAAATAGATCCTTATTATTTTTATGAGATTGCAAATGATCAAGAGGCAGTTTTAGATGTCTCGGCACATAATCTTTTGGCGTTTCTAGAGCGTTGGACGTTCTCACTTGTTTCATTTTTTATGCCAGATGCAACATTTGTTCGTTCAATATTCTATTTACCAATCCTTTTCACCATCTTCTGCGGGATTTTCGTCTTTTTTATGACAAGAGAAATATGGAATGAACTTGCTGGCTTTATTGCAGCACTCTTTTTTGTTCTTCAGCCAATAATCCTTGAATTTAGCATTCCTGGATTTGTTGATACAAACATGCTCAACATCTTTTTCATTCTTTTATCAGGATTTCTGTTTGTCAAAATTGTTGATTCTATCAAAAAAGGAAAAATACAGGATTATTGCTTTGCAGGAATTCTCTTTCTTCTCCTCTACGGAATACTCATTGTTTTCCGATACAACTGGTCTACGTGGTACATTACATTGTTTTTGTTTGCTGGTGCGTTGGGAAGTTTCTTTATCCTTCAGTTCTTTACTATTCTTAGGAACTGGAAGCATGAGACAACAAACACAAAATATATCACTGGAGCAGCACTCTGCGCTCTTGTTCTCTTTTGCTTCTTTGCTGTCTGGTATGCAGATATTTCTTTAGCCATTATCCACGACAAAATTATTCCTCTAAGTGTTAAAAAATATCTTCATTTAGAGTATGAAGATCCTTATGGACAATGGCCTGATGCATTTGCATTAATCAAGGAACTTAAGACAACAGATTTATCTTCATTTATTGGTTATTTAGGTGGTAATCTCTTTATCGTCATCTCCTTCCCCGTCGCTTTCTATCTTCTTTATCTTATGATCAAGCGCCAGGAAATAAAGTGGTGCTATTTCATAGGGGCATATATTGTCTTTTTCCTATTGTCTTTTCGAGCGATTCGTGTGCTTCCCTACTTTATTCCTTTCTTTGCAGGAACATTTGGGATTGGGCTTTCCATAGTGATCCAATATGTTATTGAAAAAACAAAGCTGCTTCTGAAAAATGAGAAGAAAACAGTACAGCACTTTTCTGTTGGAATTGTGGTTCTTGTTCTGGCGCTTCCTTTTGCCTATCCGCTAATGCTTCAGGATCTGGAAAAAAGCAACCTCATGCCTATCATGGATGATGCAATCTATAACAGCGCATTGTTCATCAAAGAGCAATCCCATGAAAATGCAACCATAAGCACATGGTGGGATCGTGGAATATTTTACAAAGCGCTTGCAGCAAGAGAAGTGCACTTGCATTCCCAACCCCATATGCCGACAACGTATTGGCTCGCAGCATTTTATGCTACTGAAAATGAAATACAAGCAGCAAATATCATAAAGATGATGAATTGTGAACATCGTGAATCAGCAATATTTGATAGCATCAGGGGAAACTTCACAAAAAAACAGACGTTAGAGATTATGAAAGAGATGTTAGGGAGAGAAACAAAAGAAGAACAGGGGGAATACATCAATAATACATATATGAAGGAAAATGAAAGTATTGAAGATTATTACGCAACATCTATCACTGACTATGTCTCCTGTGGCACTGAAGAAACCTACATCGTCCTTATCGACGATCTCATGCCACGCTATTCTGCAGTGCAATATTTTGCTGCATGGGACTTTGAAACACAACAGCCTGATCCAACATATCCATATACTGATCTTATAGAAGGAGGTTGCGGGCGATTGCAGAGCGGTGCATATTGTTCCTTGGAAGGTGCTCAATTTTTCTTAAACTTTACAAGTCTTGATGTGCTATCCAATGTTCAGCTTCCGAGAGAAGTGTATCTTGTGAACAATAATACAGTCCAATATAAAGATTTCAATAACCAGACAACAAGTGAGATGACATTGATTGTGTATCAGCGCGCAGGATACTGGAAAATGCTCTATGTCCCAACAATTGTTGCAGACAGCATGTATGTCCAGTTGATGGTGCTGGACGGCTACAATCTTGACTATTTCGAAAAAGTGTTTGATGAAGTCCACGCAGAAACAAGCTGGGTAAAAGTGTATAAGATGAATTGGTGAAGATGCGACAATTCTTCTATAAGCTTTATAAAACAAGCATATTTTCTCTTTATGATGGATGATGAGAAAGAGACGATCTGTATAGTGGGATTAGGTTATGTTGGTCTTCCTTTAGCAGTTGCATTTGCAAAGCACTACATTGTGATTGGCTTTGATATCAATGAAATGCGCATAGCGAGTTTAATGGAAAAAAGAGATGAAACACATTCTCTCAGTCAGGAAGAGCTTACTTCTTCTTCAATTCAATTCACAGCAGATCCATCATATATCACAAAAGCAAACTACATTATTGTTGCAGTGCCAACTCCAGTAGATGAAGCAAAACATCCTGATCTCGAACCATTGAAATCTGCCTCAGTAATCATTGGAAAGCATATGACAAAAGGAGCAACAATCATTTATGAAAGTACAGTCTATCCAGGTGTTACAGAAGAGATTTGCCTTCCTATCCTTGAAAAAGAATCAGGAATGTCATTAAGAAACAGAGACTTCTCGTTAGGGTATAGTCCAGAGCGAATAAATCCAGGAGATACTTTTCATAGACTTGACAATGTGATGAAGATTGCTTCTGGCCATAATGCTGAAACCATGGAAAATGTTGCACGTTTGTATGAAAAGATTGTGACAGCAGGAGTTCATCGGGCATCATCAATTAAAGTTGCAGAAGCTGCAAAAATCACAGAAAACATTCAGCGTGATGTGAATATTGCGTTGATGAATGAGCTTTCTCTTATTTATAGCAGACTCAACATTGATACGTATGATGTTCTTAAAGCAGCGGGAACAAAGTGGAATTTTCATAACTATACTCCGGGTCTTGTGGGTGGACACTGCATCGGTGTCGACCCATATTATCTTGCGTATAAAGCAACAGAGCACGGCTATCATCCAAAGATGATTCTTTCTGGAAGAGAAATCAATGATTATATGGCTCGTCATCTTGCAGAAATGGCTATCAAAGAATTAAATAATAAAGGGATTGTGCTTAAACAGGCAAAAGTTCTTCTTCTTGGGTTGACGTTTAAAGAAGATGTGAGTGATATGAGAAATAGCAGAGCAAAAGATGTTGTCTCATATCTGAGAGAGTATGGAATGACAGTTTATGGTTGTGAGCCGAATGTGCGTCAAGAGATTATCGAGCAGCAGTACAACATTGCAAGTGTTTCTTTGGAGACGCTTCCGCGTTGCGATGCAGTTATTTTCATTAATAAGCATAAGCAATTTTCATTGTTAACCATCAATATATTGAAAGAAAAAACAAATTGTTCTGTTTTAATTGATGTCAAGAGATTTTTTTCTAAAGAGAGTGCAGAGGCACAAGGCATAATCTATAAGTCGCTGTAACTTCCAACATATACATTTATTAACAGGAAAATATAAAAAAGTAAGGATGGGATTTACAAAACAACAATTTCAGGCAATTGCATATCTAGCAGGCATTACTATTGGTGCAGGGGTATTAACATTGCCGTATGTCTTTTCTCGAGTAGGAATTGCGCTTGGGACAGTGGAAATGATAGTTGTTTGGATTATTGTCCTTCTCATAACACTTTATTTGGCAGAGATAGTCTTGCGGACAAAAGGAGATCATGAAGTCACAGGGTTGGCAGAAAAATATATTGGAAAAAAAGGAAAACTTTTGTTAGTCGCTGTCAGCATTCTCTACATTTATGGTGCATTGCTTGCGTATAGTGTTGGCTTGGGAGAAGCAGTGTATGGTCTTTTTGGAACAATGCACTTCATCAACAGTATCATTTTCTTCCTCCTTCTTGCAGCAGTGGTCTTCTTTGGGTTAAAAGTGGTAACAAAGGCAGAAGTATTTCTGACGCCATTTATCTTCTTAATCATCATCGTTTTATTCTTTTATGCCTTTGATAAAATAGACACAGCAAACTATACAGGTTATTATCCAAGCAACGTTCTGATCCCTCTTGGCCCACTTTTCTTTGCACTCCTTGGATTTTGGTGTGTTCCAGATATGAAGCGGATTATCAAAGACAACAGAAAATTGAAGAGCACAATTATTTTTGGTGTCACACTCATTGCAGTGAGTTATCTACTTTTGATTCTTGTGGTAGTGGGTGTTTCTGGGCAAGAGACCACACAGCTGTTCAGTATTGGACTAACAAAGTGGGTGAATCATGGTGTAGGAAAGCTTGTTCATTTGTTCACGATTTTCACGCTGACAACATCATTTATGGGGTTGGGTTTTACATTGAAAGAAATCTATGAATTGGATTATGGTTGGTCGAATAGTGTGGCGTGGTGTGCAACGTTTGGTGTTCCTTTTGCGTTGTTGTTTTTTATCAAGCGCGACTTTTTGAGTATCATTTCCATAACAGGTGCAGTTGCGAGTGTGTTTGTGTTGGGAATTTTAATCATGATGTTTCACAAAGCAAAAAAGAAAGGAGATAGAAAGCCAGAGTTTAGTATGCCTATTCCATTGTGGCTGAATATGCTTATCTTACTCTTCTGCATTATCATTGCTGTGCAAACAGTGTGGAGTTATGTGTTGTATAGTTGACGTACGAAATAATCGTGATATTTCATTAATGATTTCGTGTGTCATATGCGATTAAGCAAAATTGAATTTTGAATTGTGGGACAGGTTGAGTCAATAATCGCCATCCAACGCAACAAATCGCCAGCCTAAGATTCCACAACATGAAAACGCAATCCATTATGAAGTAATATATAATGGAGCTATAGAATCGCATCTATAAACACAAAAAAGTATAGAAATAAAAAACTACTTCGTCACCATTGCCCTTTTCGCACTTTCTGTCAATTGCCATGCTTTTTCTCCTGTTGTTTGCGTAGCGACAATGGCATTTTTCTTTTTCAGATTTGCAATGACACCATTGCATTTGTTAATCTCAAGATGAATGTCTGTTGCAAGTTTCTTTAGAGTGAGCGCGTCATGTCGTGCAAGAGAACGCAAGACATTCTGCTCTGCGAGTGTAAACTCTTTGTCAAACGTTGATGCAACTCTGTTTGGTTCTGGAGAAGAAACCTGTACAATAGAAGCAGTACTCTCGCTGGAAACAGCGTTGTCAGGCGAAACTGCCGCAACAGGTGCAGCAACTTCGGTCTTTGCAATGGGTTTTTGCTTTGCTTTAGGAACATATCCCTCAACAGAAATATTGTTGACAGTGAGAATCTCTTTTGCAGCAGGGAATGTTACTTTGTAATCTTCTTTATGAGCAAGCGGATTGCTTTCTCCAAAGCGAAGGAAGTGGAAATCAAAAATCATGTCTGTATATTCAAGCAATCGGCGCACGTTGCCATCAGCAACACAGCAGAGAAAATCAATAGCTTGCGGGCTTAAGCGATCATAATAATTCACGTTTGTTTTGGAATTCAAAAGCCGTTTCTGGAGGACATTCTTCATATTCTCATTTTCAAGAGGAGTAAGGTGAATCACCCGATTTCCCAATCTATCTTTAAACGATCCAGGAACATTCTTCAGTTGATCACTTATTTGTGCAATAATAATGCTTTTAATGTGTCGTTCATTGGGATTTTCCCATTTACTGCGCGCTTCTAAGATAAGCCGAGGATCAGTTGCTTGAAATTCATCAATAATCAAAACTGCGCGTTTTGCAGGAAGTTCACGCAATCGGATGCGGTCAAAGAATGTGCGTTTTCCTCGAAGTGCGTCATCAAGATTAAAACTTTGAGGCAATGCATCTGCATCAAGATAGATGAAAGTATGGTCATGCATTGTTTCCTGAACGCGTTTGAGCAGTGATGTTTTGCCTGCGCCAGTCAGTCCGTGGAGAAAGCAGAGTTCATCTTTGAGAATAAAATTTTTGAGTTGTTCTTCCTGTTGTTCAAGGCCAATAAGTGCAGCGTTTGGCCGTGCATCAAGTGGATTTTGAGAAAAGTGCAATTGTTTAAACCAAGGCTCCATGTTTTTCCTCCTGATTTGCTGGTATTTATATGTTACGAAATAAAAACATTTTTATAATCCAAACTTGCCATTTTTTTTATGGGTATAGAACAAGTGCAGAAAAGAAGTGGTGAAATTGTCATTTTTGACAAAGAAAAAATCACGAGTGCAATCTTTAAGGCAGCACAGTCTGTTGGTGGCTCTGATGTGCACCAGGCGAAAATAATCACAGAAAATGTGATGAATGTTCTTGAGCAGAAATACTATACAAAAATCCCTTCAGTGGAAGAAATTCAGGATGTTATTGAAAAAGTGCTTATCGAGACAGGCCATGCAAAAACAGCGAAAGCGTTTATTCTTTACCGCGCAGAGCGGGAAAAAGCAAGAAAGAGTGTGGAGCATGGTGATCCAGAAATCGATGCAATGTTTGCGTATAAGTCAAAATTATTTTCTTTAGTGTCGCATGAGCATGTTGCAGCGTATAAGCGCCTGTTTTATCAGATGCGTCGTTGGCAAAAAGAACAAAAAGTGCCGTATCGCCAGAAGAACGATTATCTTGGTGCGAATGATCTTGCAGATAGCATTTACAAAAATAAATATTACCTCAAAAGTTTGAATGGCGATTGTATTGAGCACAGACCAGAGCATGTGTTTAGCAGGCTTGCATCATTCCTGGGAGCTGTCGAGACAACGCAGGAAAAGCAGGATCTTTGGACAAAGCGATTTTACAATATTCTTTACAAAGGCTATTTTGTTCCAGGAGGCCGTGTTATCGCAGGTGCAGGAGATTTATACAGAACAAAATCCTTAGCAAACTGTTTTGTATCTGTGGTGCAAAAAGATAATATTGAATCTATATATCAGGCAGCGTATGAGTGCGCGCGAACATATTCCTATGGTGGTGGAATTGGAGTGGATCTTTCCTGCCTAAGGCCGAGGGATTCTGTTGTACACAACGCAGCAGATAAATCAACAGGCGCAGTTTCTTTTATGGAACTCTACTCTCTCACGACAGGCTTAATTGGCCAGTCTGGAAGAAGAGGTGCGTTGATGTTGACTATTGATGTGAAGCATCCTGATATCTTTCATTTTGTCAATGTCAAAAAAGTTCCAAATTGGGTCACAAAGCAGATTGTCGAGCAAGCAAAATGGTCAAACATGTTTGATGAGAGGCAGCTCAATGAAATGGAAAGGCATGTCAAAGAGAATACGCAAGTACGCTTCGCAAATATTAGTATGAAAGTATCAGATGAGTTTATGCAGGCAGTGCATGAAGAAACAATCTATGGAAAACAAAAACTGCTTCTCTACAAGAAGAACAATAAAGAAAAAGTGATGAGTGCGCCGCAAAATGAAGAAACGCATTATTCGTATGGAATTCCATCGAAAGATATAACGCAGTATGAGTTATTTAAGACAGCAGAAACATTGGAAGAGATCAATGCAGTGCTTGCAAAAGAAAGCGCAGAGCCGATCACAAAAGATTTGTTAGCTGATGTCAGTCAGCGGGATATTTTCGGAGACCTTATCGTTGATGTGCAAGGAAAAGACTATGACTTTGCAGTACGGTATGCAGGAGATTATCTTCTCTACTTCAGTGCAGAGCAGACAGGAGAGATCCGTAATCTCATAAAAGCGCGAGAGTTGTGGGATCAGTTTGTTGCAGGAAATTATGACACTGCAGAGCCTGGGTTAATTTTTTGGACAGCGATGAGCAAATATTCGCCATCAAATTATGTGGGAAGGCCAATTGCATCAACAAATCCGTGTGTATCTGGAGAGACGTATGTTGCAACAGAGAAAGGATTAGAAAAAATAAAATATCTTGTGGATCAAGCGTCAGTTGTTCTCACCGATGGAAGAGTTCCAATACAGATACGAAATAGTGATGGAACAATTTCATTTTTGGAGCAAGAACAAAAAACTGTTTGTGCAGATACAGCAGAAGCTGTTTGGGAAAGCGGTACAAAAGAAACCTATCAAATGGTCACAAAGCGAGGATATGCGCTTATTGCAACTGCAGATCATAAAATAATGACAACAGAAGGCTTTGTTGCTCTCAATGAACTGACAAAAGAACATAAAGTTCTCATTCAAAAAGGGAAAGGGACATGGAATAACAACAAAAAAATTCCTGTGGAAATGCCAGAAAACATTGTAGGAGAAAATAATCATGAATACAAGTACGCGTTTCCAAAAGAATGGTCGCAGGAGCTTGGCTGGCTCCTTGGGTGGACTGTTGGTGACGGTTTTATCACACCAGAACCAGACAATAGGCTTGGTTTGATCTTCAGCAAAGAAGATGAGCCTGTTATGCATCTTTTGAAACCATATCTTGACACAGTCTATGGGCATGAAACAAAGCCAAGTGTTCGTGCTACAACAAAACAATTGCGCTATCATAGCAAATATCTTTGCAATTTCTTGAGAGCTCTTGGTGTAAAAAGTGTCAAGGCAGAAGAAAAGACAGTTCCAGCTGCACTATTCACAGCTCCAAAAGAAGCAGTGGTTGGATTTTTGCAAGCACTGTTCACCGCAGATGGGACAATGCAAATAGGGGAAAAAGGAAATTATGTTCGATTAACATCAAAATCAGAACAGCTGCTCAAAGAGGTACAGATACTCCTATTAAATATGGGTATGCTTTCTACAATATATCCTCGCCATAGGCCTGCACAGGAGAAGTTTGTGTACACGACAGTTTCTGGAGAGAAAAAATGGTATGAAACAGATGGGAAGCTTTGGGAGTTGCAGATAACAAGTGGAAGCCTACAGCGATTTGTGAAAGAAATTGGATTTTTAGCAAGCAAGCATAAAGAGAGAGTTGCAGTCTTCTCAACAAAAAGTGTCTATCAGGAAAATTTCTATGATACAATAAAGGAAATAATTCCAAGAGGGAAACAGCAAGTCTATGATCTTGCAGAGCCACGAACACATTCTTTTATTGGGAATGGAATTGTTATCTCTAACTGCGGTGAAGTTCCGCTTGAAGATGGCGGTGCATGTAACCTTTCTTCAATAAACCTTTCCCGCTTTGTCACAAATGGGTATCTTCCAGATGCAGAAATTAATTGGGGAGAACTAAAAATAGTGACAAAAGACTGCGTTCGATTTTTAGATAATATCATCACGTGGAACATGGCATTAAATCCATTGGAGAAGCAGCGAAAAGCAGCAGCAATTACAAGAAGAGTGGGTTTAGGTATTATTGGCATTGCCGATATGTTGAATCAGTTAGGTATTGGCTATGACTCTGATGAAGGGATGGAGTTGCTTGAAAAAGTAAGCAAGTGGATTGCAGATGCATCGTATGAAGCATCAGCAGAAATCGCAGAAGAGAAAGGAAGTTTCCCTGCGTTTGATTATGACAAATATGCGCAGTGTCCATTCTTTAAAGAAGCATTAAGTCCAGAAGTGCAGCAGATGATTCGTGAGAAAGGGCTAAGAAACGTCGCGTTAGTTTCTATTGCACCGACAGGAACAATTTCCAATGTTGTGTTAGGGTTTGTCAATCCGCAAACAGACAAGCATTATATTGGAGTCAGTGGGGGCATTGAGCCAATCTTTTCTATGTTTTATACAAGACGTGCAGAATCGTTTGGAAACAAGATGTTCAAAGTCTTTCACAGCACAGTTCAAGCGTACATTGACATGAAGGAATTGCAAAGCAAAGTTGAAGAAGCGAAAACATTGGATGAAATGAGAAAAGTGTTGCCTGCGTATTTCTTCAGAACAGCACACTTTATTTCTCCAGAGAAGCGCGTGCTTATTCAGGGAATTGCGCAGCGGTATGTGGATCATAGTATCTCATCGACAGTGAATCTTCCAGAGAGTATTGATCCAGAAACAATTTCTGATATTTATTTGGAAGCATGGAAGCAAGGTCTCAAAGGGATTACGATTTACAGAGATGGAAGTAGATACCCTATCTTAAGTATTGATCAGCAGCAGAGCTTGTTCCAGGAAGAAAAGCATAAATTGTTCCGTGTTGCTGTGGATGGAAAAGAAATGTTCCTCAAAGGACAGGAAGTCTTTACGTTGTCAGATGGAAAGTTGTCAACACCGTTCCATGCGATGCAGCGTCAGCTTCCTGGTGTGATTGTTGCGCCGGTTGTTGCAGAGATGAAAAAAGAGCAGGTTGTTGTGGTTAAGAAAAGTGACAAGAAGAAAGCAGCAGTCTGTGAAGTGAAAGTGGAGAATGGCGTTGCAGTGCGGACGTGTGCAGAGTAAATTCCATCTGCTCACTTCGTTCGCAAGGAATTTAGTGAAAAGCGTATTAATTAATAATCTCACGAAATGCTTTTCTTGTTTTTCTTCCCATTCCATAATTTTTTAATTCTTTATCCGCTAAGCTAAATAATTTTTGAAGAGAGGGGAATTTTTGTAATATATTCCTTGATATCCTTAGGTTCTCTTATGTCAAGAACCACCGGTCAAAGACCAGTGGCATGACGAGAAAGCGTCTTTCCTAAATCGAAAGACCTGTGGTTCTTGCCACATTACGAAATACCACTATGCGATTATCGAATGCGGACTTTGTCCACTGGTGTAAAACACCAGTGGTATTTCGAAATGTATCAATAATGATCATAGAAACTTATGAATGCTTCTGGTTTATATAGCTCACACGCACTTGTCCAGTGAGATAAAAATTCAGCGTTTTCCGAAAATCTTACAAAAATTTCGAAGGATTTTCGGAAATGTATGTGTAATTTAGGCAAAAAGCCACTGGACAAGCACTGGACAAAATAACTACAATCATTAAAAAATAACAACCTTTATTATATCTATATCTCCTCAAAATTCTGGGTGTGCTGTGTGGTCACAAAAATAAAAAAACCGATTATAGTCCAAGGTGAGCAAAGCAAAGAATCACTTGGGTTAGTCCATATTATAACAGGTGATGGAAAAGGAAAAACAACCTCTGCATTAGGACTTGCTCTTCGTGCTTTAGGGAACGGGTACAAAGTGTATATGATTCAGTTTCTCAAAAGTGGAGGCACAGGAGAACTCTATGCAACAAAATATCTTCCCAATTTTAAAATTGAACAATTCGGTGTAGATGCAGTAAAAGAACGAGAAAAAGCACAAACGCATCTGGCCGCGTTTGCAAAGAAGGATGCAACAGGCCGTTTTGTATTTCAGCCAGATGTTGCAGAAAAAGATGCAGCACGTCTTGGCTTAGAACATGCAAAGGAAATCATCCTGAGCTGCAATTATGATGTGGTTATTCTGGATGAAATCAACTGTGTTCTTGATAAGGGCTTAATTTCGATAGAAGAAGTTATTGAAATTTTGAAACAAAAGAAACAAACAGAAGTCATAATGACAGGGCGAGATGCACCAAAAGCGCTGTATGACTATGCAGATTATGTTTCTCAAATCACGCTAATAAAAAATCCATGGCAAAAAGGAATTAAGGCAAGAAAGGGGATTGAGTACTGATGTTTTTCCTTGATATTTATGATACAATCTGGAACATTTTAGAAGAGGCTGCGTAGAAATCCTCTTTGAAATAGCAAAAGTGCCTAATTTTTTCCGCCGCCTGGAAAACCCTCACTCCTCTTATTTGTCTCCCCTTATTCTCATTAAGGGGAGACAAATAAGGGAGGAAAACAAAAAAACAATGCTATCGGCGGCGGAAAAAATTATAATAAATAGTTATGTTAAGGATTTCTACGCAGCCTTAGAAGAGCAAAGAGTATAAGCAAAGAGCGATACAAAAAAGACCTCACTGAATTTTTGTCAAAGAAAATTCCCGAGTGAAGTATGTGGGTAATTTCAAAAACTATATAAGTAATGAGATTCGCTGTGGTTTCCATGAAAAAAATAATCCTTCTCATCATTTTTCTCCTTCTTGTCGGATGTAGTGAAAAGAATGATGAAAACAAGGGTCAAATAAAAGCGTGTGGCGATGGTATATGTGATCAAGCAGAGAAGGAATCCGGATTCTGTCCAGAAGATTGTGAACGAGTAGTTGCAGCAGAGGAGGTAAGTGGAAGTAGTGCTGAAGAAGAGAGTAGTACTCAAGAAGGCACTAGCGGCAGTGATGCAGATGCGCAGATGGCATTCTTCTACCAGACAGTAGGTGAATTTGTCAATGGTGTTGGAGAAAACGCAGTCCTCATAGGAAGTACAGCAGATGGTGCAACAATAGGGAGTTATGATCAAACCGCTCTAGCATGGGAGCAGGGCTTGAAAAAAACAACAGGGTATGGCGATCCAGTGTTTAGTCATCCAGGAGATAGCTGGACATTAACGTCATGGTCAACCAATGAAGATCCTCGAGGAGCAGGTGCAATGCTCTATTATGAATCTTCTTGTCCGTTTGTTGATGATGATGCAGTGATTGCATTAAATCCATCAACAGCAGAGGGCTGTCAAGAAGCAAGATCTATGCAAGTAGGAAAAACATCACAAGTCTTCGAAGCAGAAGGAGGGACATATGTGTTTCATTCTATAGACGCAAAAGTCTATCTCGCACATCTGAGTGATAAAGAGCAGAGCGCGATGGATCTGGAAAGTTTATGTGTTCTTGAAGAACCTGTAGAAGATCTTGCAGATTTGGAGTATGGAGAAACCACATTGGTTGTTTCAGATGATGATCTCTTGTTGAGTGATAGTGCAATGGGGAAGCGAGCAGATGGCACATGGGTACTGTTTGTCAAAGCGATTGAGAAAACAAATGATTGTGAAAAAGGCTCACTCTGTGAATTATGCGGGCGAGCAATTTATCGAGCGACAAGTTCTGATCTCACTCATTGGTCAGAATTAGAAAAAATAGTATCACAGGCGAGTGTTCCAGAAGCAGCCTCTGTTGATGGAACTGTCTATCTTTACTGGCAGGATTTTAGTAATGCATGTGATGCAGGAGACCTGAATCTTGCAAATAGAGCACATATTTCTTTTTCTTATGAACTTCTAGATTCATATGAATTTGCAGAAAAGGAATCTGTCACTTTTGTCGATGAAGCATTTGAGACAAATGAAAAACATTATGCAACAAACGGAAATCCTGTTGCGTTGGATGAAGAAGGCTTTGCTTCTTTGGAAGAATGTTTTGAGAAGTATAGTGGGTGACACAAGTTTTTAGAAGTTGCTCAAATAACTGGATTGATGATCTGGTCATCTCTGCTTTTATCTCTATAGACAGTGATGCCTTTACAGCCAAGCCCATATGCTGTTTTGTAGACTTTCATGACATCTTCTTTATGGGCATCACTTGGAAGATTAACACTCTTTGACACAGCATTGTCTGTGTATTTTTGGAATACAGCTTGAAGTTTGACGTGCCATCGCGGTGCAACATCGTACGAAATGACGAAGACTTTCTTGACATCAGCAGGTATTTCTGAAAACCATTTGAGCGAGCCCATTTGTGCAATTTTCTTCATGAGATCGTCGGTATAAAATTGCTTTTCTCGTGCAGCTGATTCAAACTGTTTGTTTACTTGAAGAATCTCTTCTGTTCCTAAAACTCGTTGCATATATGCCAACGCAAAAACAGGTTCAATGCCAGAACTGCAGCCTGCAAGAATACTAATTGTTCCTGTTGGGGCAATTGCAGTTGTGGTTGCATTCCTCATTTTGAATCCTTTTGCAGCAAATTTACTTTCTTTAAAAGTAGGGAATACTCCTCGTTCTTCTGCTAATGCAATTGATGCTTTTCGTGATTCTGCTTTGATAAATCGCATTAACTTTTCTGCAATCTCCACTGCTTGATCAGAGTCGTATGGAACATTTAATTGGAAAAGCATGTCTGCAAATCCCATGACTCCAAGCCCGATCTTTCTGTTTTCTTTTGTTACTTTCTCAATTTCTTTGAGAGGATATTTGTTTGCATCAATCATGTTATCAAGGAAATGGACAGCAGTATGCACTGTTTTCTTTAATTTTTCCCAGTCAACATCTAATGGCTTGTTTTCTGCTTTGAGAATCATTCTGCTCATGTTAAGAGAGCCGAGAGGACATGCTTCATTTTCATAAAGAGGGACTTCTGCACAAGCGCTTGTAATTTCTATTTTACCAATACTTAATGGGTTTGCTTTGTTGATTGTGTCAAGGAATAAAACACCAGGTTCACCATTTTTCCACGCTTGTCGTGCAATAAGATCAAACACCTCTTTTGCAGGAAGTTGACGCACTGCTTTTTTTGTCCGTGGATCAAGAATATCATAAAATTTATTTTTCTGAACAGCGTCCATAAAATTATTGGTAAGTCCGACAGAGATATTGAAGTTGGTAAGCTGCGTATGGTCTTCTTTTGCAGTGATAAACTGCAGAATCTCAGGGTGATCAACACGCAGGATTGCCATGTTTGCTCCTCTTCTTTTTCCTCCACTCTTCATGATTGTTGTTGAAGCATCGTATAGTTTTAAGAAAGAAATAGCACCGGATGATTTTCCCATAGTTGACTCAATAATATCATCTTTTGCACGAAGCGTTGAGAAGTTAAAGCCAGTTCCAGACCCATGTTTATGAATTTTTGCAGCAGTCTTCATTGCATCATAAATTCCGTCAATAGAATCAGCGATAGGCAGTGCAAAACAGGAAATAACTTGGGGAACATCCGTTCCTGCGTTCATTAAGCATGGGCTGTTAGGAAGAAAATCAAGGCTATACATCATATCATAGAACTCAGTCTCAGTCTTTTTGACATCTGCGTGTTTGTTGTACTCTTTATCTTCTTTTGCAATCGCTTTTGCGACGCGTTCAAACATCTGCTGAGGAGTTTCAATAAGCATGCCTTCTTTATTTTTTAAAAGATATTTTTCTCTGAGAATTTTAAGTGCGTTGAGGCTGATTCTTTTGTCAACAAAACTACCGACAAGTTCCTGTTTTTTTGCGCGAATCTTTGCCTGTTCTTCTCTATAAATAATATATGCTTTTGCTGTTTTGACATGTCCCAGTTCAATAAGCACGCGCTCAACAATGTCTTGTATATCTTCTATGGTTGGTGCTTTTGCATCGCTAAAAGTTTTTTCAACATATTCAAGAACCTTTTCTACAACTGGCTTTGTTTTTTCGCGGTCATAGCTTCCTACAGCTTCTGCAGCTTTAGAAATAGCTGTGTATATTTTTTCAGGATCAAAAGGAACGATTCTACCATCTCGTTTCTTTATCTTGGTAACAGGCATGGGCTTTCGTAGATGGCTTTAATGCATGGCGTTATTTAAAACTTATGAAAATTAGACACCATACCCTCTCCACTGTGAGACATAATAAAAGCTCATATGTTGATTGTGTTGGAAGACTCTCCAAAGTTCCCAGCTCTCTTTTGTGTTCGGATCAATATGGTTTGCACCGCTGGAACCTTTAGGTACACCAAGCATGCCGTTCATTGCAGAAGCTCGTGCATAATCCTGCGTTTCTGCAAATGTAATCATCTGCACCTCAGTCTTTGGTGCTTCTACTTCCTTTTTCTCTTCAACATATGTGTATGACTGTTGTGCCTTGCCCAAAATAAGGCGGCTGCCGTCTAAATATTCTGCAAGAAATCGAGCATAATTTGCGAGTTGCTGCTGATATTGTTGCAGGTGAAATTTTTCAAATCCATCCATGTCCAGCGTAATCGAGAGAATTCCCTCAGTAAACTTATCTTTGATTTTTTCTTTGCTGTGGTCATCTTCAACAACAACAGTTATATCTTTATCTTTTTTTATTTCAGTTTTTTTTTCAATATTTTTTTCTTCAGTTTTTGTTGCAGAAAGTAATTGTTCTTGTTCTTCTTGTGCCTTTGCAAGAGTTGCAAGCGCTTCTTTTAGTGTTAGAAGTGTATCTACTTCTGTCACTTTCTTTTTCTGAGTAAGAACAGTATCAAGATTTTTTTGTTGAGAGGCTGTGTTTTTGTCAAAAGAAACACTATGATCTGCTGGTTCTACTGTTGTAAATATTTCCATCCCATCCCCAACTCCTAAAATTATACGGCCTTTATATGGTTTATGAAAGACAATGTCTATCAATCATGTCCGAACAACATACTGCTTGTATTCAGGATCAACAACAACATCTGCTTTTCCCTGGTTTGCATAATTGATTTTTGTGTAAATTTTTTCAAAACGTTGCTTTGCAACATCATGCATGCGATAAATTTCTGGCATATTTGCTTGATTGTTGATCCATACGCCATCAACTTTCAATAATGCAGTTCCAAAGTGCTGAATAAGCTGCATGAATGTGTTGTATGCTTCAGGATAAAATTTGTAGAATGATGGTTCGCTGGGACTCCACCAGACAGGAAAAGAAACATTAAGCAGCGCGCTTCGAAGTGCAATGTCTTCAAAAAAAATATTATATGTTGCAGGCAAACACGTACAACTTGGCAATACCTCAAAAGAAATTTTGTCAACAGAGCTCAGTTGGAGATGTCCATGGCCCCCCAGTGCCATTTTGCCGTCTTCATCCACAAGCATATATGTTGCATAGCCTGCGCTTCCTGGTTGAACATGAATCTTATATGGCCGTGGGCTTTCCAGTTCTTGAATTCCCCGTCCAAGCGTCACCCAGAAAGTAATGCCATCAATTTGTCCAAGAAACCGAATGAATTTCATAATATCAAAGCTTATAACCTTTCCATTGTCAATAGGAAAAAGGATTTCTTCTTTGCCTAGCTCTATCATTTGCTGCTGCATTTTCTCACCAAGATAGTTTTATTGCAAACTACTTGCAATAAGAAAACTGGTTTGTTTATATATTTTTGGGTT
>Ga0233425_10003480_pt1 | contig 28448 bp, 21 predicted proteins | sample Watercolumn_Towu_2_FD_181712 | JGI IMG/M metagenome (GOLD analysis project Ga0233425, IMG submission 181712) | Freshwater microbial communities from Lake Towuti, South Sulawesi, Indonesia - Watercolumn_Towuti2014_140_MG | ecosystem: Environmental > Aquatic > Freshwater > Lake | place...
GGCCGCGATCCGCCCGGATGTCTCGTTGCGGTGCCGCAACGTATCGCTCACGTACTACCGTTTCCCGTATCGCGTGGACCGCACCGTCGGCACGGTGACCCTCAAGGACGACGTCCTTTCAATGCACCTCACCGGCGAGGCGGGGGGGCATCCCGTGCGCGTGGAGGCGGCGGTCGGCACCACACCCGGAAGCCACGGCTTCGTGGAGGTGCGCGGCGACGGGATGCGGATCGACGACGCCCTGCTTGCCGCTCTGCCGGCGCGGAGCGCCGACATCGTGCGTTCGTTGCGGGGTGCCGGCACGTTCGACTTCGTGTTTCGCCACGACCGGGGGCCGCAGCACAACGGGGGCTTCGCGAATTCGCTGGGCATCCGGCTCGCGCAGTGCAGCATGGCCTACGCGGGCTTTCCCTATCCCCTCACCAACGTCTCCGGCAGCATCCTCATGGATCGCGGCAACTGGACGATCAAGGAGATCACCGGATCGAACGACACGGGCGTGGTCCGCTGCACCGGCGCGCTTCAGAGAATCGGCGAGGATGACGGCGAGTTGACGCTCAATCTCGTCGGGACGAACGTGGTGCTCGAGCGGGAACTCCGCGATGCCCTCCCGCCCGGCATGCGACGCATCTGGGACGACGTCGCTCCGCGCGGGAACGCCGAGTTCACCGCCCAGGTACGGCATCGCGTGAAGGCGCGGCGGACCGAGGTGGAACTCGACGCCGCACCGCGCGGAGACACGGTGACGATCGAGCCGGCCTGGTTCCCCTACCGCCTCGAACGGCTGCGGGGCCGCCTTCGGTGGAAGGACGGCCGCTTGCGGTTCGAGGAGGTCCGTGGCACGCACGCCCGAACCACCGTGTCGGCCGAGGGCACCTGCCGTTTCACCCCCGACGGCGGCTGGCATGTGTCGTTCGAGCGGCTCGCCGCCGACCGCTTTCGCGCCGATCACGACGTGCTCCAGGCGCTCCCCAAGGGGCTGCAGCAGGCGGTGGCGGGTGTCCGTCTCCGCGGCATGCTCTCCGTCGATGGTGCGATCGAGATCTATTCCACCGCGCCGGTGGCCGTCGCCGGTCCGGGAGGCCGCATCGAGACCGTGCCTGGGCCCGCGTCGGCCGCGTGGGATCTCCAACTCGACATGGAGCAGGCCGCGCTCGACGTCGGCGTGCCCCTCGATCATGTCCACGGCGGCATCCGTCTCCGCGGTCAGAGCGACGGCCGCACCTGGCGGACGCAGGGGGACGTCGCGATCGACAGCGCGATGTGGCGAGGCGTTCAGCTCACCGCCATTCGCGGTCCGATCTCGATGGATCCCAGCGGTGCGGCGTTTGGCTCGCCGGCGGGCGCCGATCCGCAGGCGGGCTCGCGGCGGCTCGCGGCGAAACTGGCGGGAGGAACCCTGTTCGTGGATGGCAGCGTCGCGGCGGGTGACGGCGGCTTCGCGGTGACCGCCTCCCTGGCCGACGCCGACCTCGAGCGGCTGGCAGGCGACCTTGGTGGCGGTCCCCATCACTACCAGGGCAGAGTGCAGGGCGGAATCGAGATCCGGGGCTCGCGCGCGGGATCGCACTCGCTCGACGGCAAAGGTCAGGTGCGACTGACCGACGCCGACATCTACGAGCTTCCCGTGATGGTGGCGCTGCTGAAGATCCTTCGGGTGCGCGTGCCCGACCGCAACGCATTCACGAGCAGTGTCGTCGACTTCCGCGTGGAGGGGCCGCGGGCCTACCTCGACACCATCGAACTCTCCGGAGACGCCATCAGCCTCGTGGGCAACGGCGAGATCGACTTTGACTCGCACGTCAACCTCACGCTCCGGCCGATCATGGGGGAGGCCCAGTCGCAGCTTCCCGCCATGAAGCGGTTCATGGGCGGGGCCAGCGGGCAGTTCATGCTCGTGCATGTCGACGGCACCGTCGCCGAACCGGTCACGACGACCGAGGCGTTCCCCACGCTCGCGGCCGCCGCCCAGCGGCTCCAGTCGCGGCGGCGTGCGGATGGTCCGATCGCCGCTCGAGGCGACGGGGAGGTGCAGCGATGAGCCCGATCGACCCGAAGGGCCGCGTCGGCTTGGTAGAGTGGGATGGCTGCGACGGATTCACAGCCGGTGTCGGAGCATGAGCCGAGGGATCGACCGATGAAGTTCGTGAAGATGCACGGGGCCGCCAACGACTATGTCTACGTGGACTGCTTCGCGGAGCGTCCTCCCGCCGATCCTGCGGCGCTGGCTCCGGTGATCGCCGACCGCCATCGCGGCGTGGGGGGCGACGGCCTCGTGCTGGTCATGCCGTCCGACAAGGCGACGGCTCGGATGCGGATGTTCAACGCCGACGGCAGCGAATCGGAGATGTGTGGCAACGGCGTGCGATGCGTGGCGCACCTCGTGGTCGCCCGCAGCCGCGCGCCGGAGGGCGTCGTGACGATCGAGACCGGCCGTGGCGTGCTCTCGCTCGACGTGACGCGGACCGGCGAGCGGTCGTCGCGCGTGCGGGTCGACATGGGCGAGCCGTTCCTCGACGCGGCCGACATCCCCGTCACGGGAGCCGGCGCAGGCCGCGTGATCGACGCACCGAGTCCGGCGATCGGCGCGGAGGAGTCGTGGTGGCGGGAGTGTGGGCTCGATCCGCGCATGACCTGCGTGTCGATGGGCAATCCGCACGTCGTCTACTACTGCCGAAACGTCGATCGCGTGCCGCTCGAGGCGATCGGACCACGGATCGAGAATCACCCGAGTTTTCCGCGGCGCGTCAACGTCCACGTCGTCGAAATCGTCAATCGTGGCCATGTGCGCATGCGGACCTGGGAACGCGGCAGCGGGATCACGATGGCCTGCGGCACCGGCGCGTCGGCGGTGTGCGTGGCGGGCGTGCTGACGGGGCGGACCGACTCGCCGCTGGCCGCCGACCTGCCGGGGGGCCGCCTCGATCTCGAGTGGACTACGGGCGGTCACGTGTTCATGACCGGCCCGGCCGAGGAAGTGTTCGAGGGCACGTGGTGGGGCGTCTGACCGCGTAGGGACTCCAGGGAAGGACATCGTTCCGTGAAGCTGACGACTCCGTTCGCGATCGGATGCTGGTCGCTCGTATCGACCGCGACCATCCGCCAGTGGATGGGCACGCTCGACTACAAGGTCGACTTCGGCGATCCCACGGTGGATCCCGTGCACCCCGCCTGCCGCGGCGCGAAGATCTACGTGTTCTGGCACGAGAACATCCTCATGCCGCTGTATCTGCGCGGCCACGGGAACATCTCGATGCTGCTCTCGCGCCACATGGACGCCAACATCCTCGACCGCGTGGCCCGGATGATGGGCTTCGGCGTCGTCCGCGGCAGCACGTTCCACGGCGGCTCGGTGGCCCTCCGCGAACTCGCTGACCGGGCCGCGAAGGGCAACCTCACGATCACCCCGGACGGTCCGCGCGGGCCGCGTCGGCGGCTGGCGGCCGGCTGCGTGTTCCTCGCGAGCACGCTCGGCATTCCGATCGTGGCCATGGGCATGGGGTATGACCGCCCATGGCGACTGCGCACCTGGGACCGCTTCGCGATCCCGCGGCCCTGGTCGCGGGCTCGCGGCGTGGTGAGTCGTGCCATCGCCGTGCCTCCGAACCTCGATCGCGACGCCCTCGAACGCCACCGCGTCGGGGTCGAGCGACTGCTCGTGCATCTCTCCGATGAGGCCGAGGCCTGGGCCGTCGCCGGCACACGCCGCCCGGGCCAACGGGTGGTCCGTAAGGAACCGGCGAGGCACGCCTCGTGGTCTGCCGCGCTGCCGGGCCCCGCTGGCGTGACGATCGAGGAGGAACTCGAGACGCGAGGACTCTTGTCAGCGGCGCCGCAGGCGTCACGCGAGGGGCGTTCAGCCGCCTGATGCGTTCAGCGCTTGAGGTCCTGTTGCAGACGATCGAGCCGTTTGTCGAGTTCGTCGAGTTGGCTGCGAAAGCGATCGAGCTCGCGACGAACCGCATCCGGATCGACCTGAATGGCGGCAGGCGTCTCCGGACGACGAGCGACGGTCGGTGACGGCCCCGGCACAAGCGCAGGCGCCGGAATCGCCTGCAGCGGTTCCTCACCGATGAGTGCCTGCTCGAGAGGACGCTCGAGCGACTGGAGCACGACGTCGGCCCGCTTGCCTTCGCCCCCGGGAAGGACATAGCGGAGCGGCATGGGCCGATCGACGGGGCCGCTCGCCACGAGTTGGGAGAGCTCCTGCGGCGACCGCACCGGGCGGTCGCCGAGTGCGACGATCACACTCCCCGGCGGAATGCCCGCCTTCGACGCGGGCAGGTCGCCGACGACACCGACCACGTACGCACCGGCCTGCTCCGGCAGCCGGAAGCGAGCCTGGATCTCGGCATCGATCGGCACCGTGCGAACGCCAAGCGCGGTGCGGCCGCGAGACGCGACGCTCGAGGAGGGAGGGGGTGGCGGCACGCTCCGCGACGGAGCAGGCGCCGTGAAGGCGGATGGTGGCGGCGGAGGCGCTGCGGCCGGTGCAACGCGGGCCGGCGCGTCCGTCGTGGACGCCACTGCAGCCGGTGGGGCCGGCGTCGCGGCCGGAACCGGAGCGGGTGTCGCGAGCACGGAGGGGGTGGCCGCCGGCGGCTCGGCCGTACGCGTGGCGGGCGCAGGGGCCGGAACCGAAGGCTTCCAATCGGGATTTCGGGTCACAGGAGCGGGCCGGGGCGTTGCGGTGAGCGCAAGATCCTTCACCTCGTCGCCACGAGCGACCGCCAGCCGTACCTGCTGCCCGGCCGTGATGGCGGTGAGCGCCTGGGCCACCTCGTCGGCGTTTCGCAGGGCGGAGCCATTGACGGCCCGCAGCTCATCACCGACCCGAATCCCGGAGGCCGCGGCAGGGCCGTCGTCTGCCACCTCGACGATCGACCAGCGGCCCGCCACGTTCGACTCGGCCACCGCCATGCCGAGCCAGCCGTTCGGCGTCGCGGCAGGCGCGGTCGCGGGGACGGCGGTAGCGGCGGCCGGTTCGCTTCGTGGCGCGGCGGGTTTGGCAAACGGCAAAGCGATCGGTTCACCGATCGAGATGTCGTCAGGCTGAAACGGCGGGGCCGCCGCCGGGAGCGGCGCGTCCGTATCGGCGGCCGAGGCGAGCGTCGCCACCGCCGCAATCATGCAGGCACGCACGAAGGCCGATGCGGCATGCTCCCGGAGGAGTGACGGCGTGCGAGCGGCGCGGGACGCGACGATGTGGGGCATGCGGGTGACGACCATCCTGCGTCAGATGCCGTACCGACTGGTCTGCGACACGGAGGCCATCAGTATACGCGACGATGCTCGCCGTGGGAGAGACCCGCGGAACGGCAAAACGCCCGCAGAAAACGCATGGCGCTCGCGCGAGTGCCGCGGCCACCGCGCGGCCGTGCACAAGTTACGCACCACGCCATCACACGCGCGCGACGATCGCGCACGATGCGATTCGCCTCGCAGCGCGACGCGCATCGAGCGCCTATCCCGTCGCGATGCTGTCATGGTTTGACAGCATCGAAGCCACTTCTATATTCGCGTTTCGTTTGGGTGATCCGTCGAGTCGGACGCCGCAGCAGACACACGGATGGACAGCACGCTGGGAACCGCAAGGAACCTGGATCTGGAAGGAGCCATGGGGAACGTCGCCGACGTCGCCGCAGCCGCCGATCATGGCGACGCCGCGGTGGCGGATCGCATTCTTCGCCAGTTGCGCACGAGGATCGGCGACGACCGGTTCGCGGTCTGGTTCGGCGATGGCGTGCGGCTCACGACCGCTGCCGACGCGCACGGCCGGCGGGTGAGCGTGATCGTGGGCAGCGGGTTCTCGCATGAGTGGCTGCGACGGACGTTCCGCGAGGAACTGGAGTCCGCCGTCCAGGCGGTGTGTGGGCCGGATGTTCGGGTGACCTGGGAGCCGGCCGGCGAAGGGCCTGAAGACGCGGCCGTGGCTCCGCCGCCGTCTCGCCGGCGTGGGGCACCAAGGCGATCGAAGGCCTCGGCGGCCCCGGAAGGCCGGCTCGTGCCGGCCGCTCGTCGGGCCGGTGAACTCGTGGTCGTGCCCGGGCGGCCGGCAGCGCCGGCGGCCGTTCGCCGGACCATCCCTCGTCTTGCCGATTTCGTCGTCGGTCCTAGCAACCGCATGGCGTTTGCGGCCGCCGAGATGGCGATTCAACGGCCGGGGGAGATGTCGCCGCTCGTGATCCACGGGCCGAGCGGCGTCGGCAAGACGCACCTTCTCGAAGGTCTCTGCGAACGTGTGCGGGAACTCCATCCGGGCGTGAACGCCGTCTGCCTTTCGGCGGAGCAGTTCACCACGGCGTTTCTTCAGTCGCTCCACGCGAGCGGGTTGCCGGGCTTTCGTCGCACCTGCCGTGGCGCCGATCTGCTCGTGATCGACGACCTGCAGTTCTTCGTGGGCAAGAAGGCCACGCTGCTTGAACTGCAGCACACGATCGACGCGATGCATCGACAGGGGCGCCAGGTGGTGCTCGGCTGCGACCGCGAAATCGACGCGCTTTCGGACCTTGGAGCTGACCTGCTCACGCGGCTCCGCGGAGGGATGATCGTGCGGCTGCCGCCGCCCGACTACGAGGTGCGCCGCGGCATCGTGCGGGCGATCTGTGAGAAACGCGGCCTGACAGTTCCCGACGACGTCGTCCACTACGTCGCCACGACGATGACCCGCCATGCCCGAGAGCTGTTCGGCGCCTGCAACCGCCTCGAGGCGACGAGCCAGATGCTCGGCATCCCGGTGACGCTCGACATGGCCGAAGAGGCGCTTGCCGATCTCGTGCGGTCGAGCGGTCGCAGCGTGCGGCTTGCCGACATCGAGCGGGCCGTCTGTCGCGCGTTCGGCATCGACGGGGGCAGCCTCCAGTCGTCGCGTCGGGCGCGGACGACGAGCCATCCGCGGATGCTCGCCATGTTCCTCGCCCGCAAGCACACGAGCGCCGCCCTCACCGAGATCGGCGCCTACTTCGGACGTCGCAGCCATTCGACCGTGATCGCCGCGCAGAAAGCGGTGGGGGAGTGGGCGGCCAAGCGCGAACCGATCGTGCTCGCCGACGCGACCTGGGACGTCGAGGAGGCGATCCGCCGCGTCGAGGACGTGCTCCGGGCCGGTTAGGCAGCCCGGGCCGCCGTCACTTGCCGGCCGACGCAGGGACCGATTCTTCGAGGCTTGCCTTGTAACGCACGCTCGACTGCGGGCCGCCGAAGCCCACGACGCGACGGTCGATGCCCGTCCGGCGGCTGATGACCCGTCCCTGCTCGATGTCGAAGCGGATCGTGCCGCCCCAGATGCGTTCGAGCAGCCGTGCCTCGAGCCGCGGATCGTCGATGGGCGTGAGCACGGTCGTGTCGACCGCGATCGTCGCGATCCCGTCGCGCACCGATTCGAGCTTGTAGCGGAGCCGTGTGCGCACGAGCTTCCGCGGGCCGTTGGGCACCTCGACGACCACCTCCTGCGGCACCGTCCATTCAGCGCCCGGCTGCACGGGGCCATCCGGCAGAGGAACGACGACGAGGTCGCCGGTCGCGGCCGCAGGGCAGGGCCGCAGTTCTCGACGCTCGATGATGCGACCGTCCGGCGCGACCACCATGCGAACGAGCGGGACGCCGAGAGCGTGCCGAACCGTCTCGTACCCCGGCGGCGGCTCGTCGTCTCCGTTGCTCGCCCAGCGAACCTCGCCGCGGTCGCTCGTGCGCGACGTCATCGTCACGTCGTCCACCGACTGCTCGAGCGTGGCCCGGCCCTCCGCGTCCACCGCGGTGACCGTCCACGTCTTCCGCGAGTCGGTCATCGTTTCGACGGTCTGCGTGGTGCCCTCCATGGTGGTTTCGGTGAGCGCGCGGTGGGCCACCTCCATGGTGATCCGGTCGCCGGCGCGAAACCGATAGCGGAGCACGCTCCCCTCGTCGGCCCGGCCGAACTCCGGCCACGCGCCCGCAGCGACGAGCACGGCGGCGGCCAGGGGATGGAGGAACGCGATACGACGGATCATGCGCCACCTCGGGACACCGGCGCCGAGGCCGCCCGCAGGCCGCCTCCCCATCCGAGCTTCTCCCGGAGCGTGCGGTAGTAGCCGTGGCGTCCGGTCTCCACGAGCGTGAACCGCGGCGCCGCCCGGCGGACACGAATACGGTCGCCTGCGGCCAGATGGGACACCACACGGCCGTCGACGACGCACGACGAGCCGGCGTTCGGCTCGGGCACGATGATCTCGTAGGTCCGCGACGCCGAATCGACGACGGTTCGATTCGTGAGCGTGTGCGGATTGAGAGGCGTGAACACGAAGGCATCGAGATCCTTGCGGACGATCGGGCCGCCTGCAGAGAGGTTGTAGGCGGTCGAGCCGACCGGCGTGGAGACGATCAGTCCGTCGGCGCGGTAGGTGGTCGCCGGCTCGCCGTCCACGACGAGGCCGATCTCGATCATCGAGAACGGCGGGCCGGCGAGGATCGACGTCTCGTTGAGCCCCAGTTCCCGCAGGGCCACCGCATCGCCGCGCAGGATCTCGGTCTCGAACATCAGGTGATCCACGAGGCGGAACCGGCCCGCGGCGATCTCCGCCACCGCCTCGCAGGCGTCGTGCCGTGGCACGTCGGCGAGGAAGCCGAGATGCCCGAGGTTCACGCCGAGCACGGGCGCCTGCTCGTAGCCCATCCAGCGGGCTGCGCGGAGGATCGAGCCGTCTCCACCGAGCACCACCACCAGATCGGTCGCGGCGGGAAACACGGGAGGCGGGGCGTCGTCGCGCGTGAGCAGCCGCGTGGGCCGGTGGCCCGCCGCCTCGATCGTCGCGGCCAGCCGAGCGGCCTCGGCCGCGTTGACGGGCCCGTCAACGCCGACAATCACGATCGCGAGCGGCACGGCCGCGGCCTGCCCGGGGCGCAGTCTGGAAACGGGCGGCATCGCGGACGAGGCTCCGGGTTCAGCGGTTCGCCGTGGCGTGTGCCGTGTGGCCCGTTGCGGCGCGGGCCGCCAGCCGCCGGCACGTGGCTGCGATGCCGCTCGCGTCGAGGCCGAGATCGGCGAGCAGTTCGGATCGCTCGCCGTGCTCGACGAAGCGATCCGGCAGCCCCAGACGCACGATCGTCGGCGGAGCGATGCCGGCGTCGTTCACGGCCTCGAGCACGGCGCTACCGAACCCCGTCATGAGGGTGTTTTCCTCGACGGTCACGCACCAGGGCACCACCTCGAGACGTTCCGCGAGGGCCACGGGGTCGAGCGGCTTCACGAACCGTGCGTTCACCACGCCCACCTCGATTCCCTCGCGGTGCAGTTCCGTGGCAGCCTTGAGCGCTTCGCCGAGCAGCGTGCCGCAGGCGATGACCAAGCCGTCGTGGCCCTCGGCCAGCACTTCCGCGCGGCCGAGTTCGATGGGCCGTCGCGGGCCCGCGTGATTCTCGACGGTGGCCTTCGGATAGCGGATCGCGACGGGCCCGTCGTGGGTGAGGGCCCAATCGAGCATCGTGGTCAGGTCGTGCTCGTCGCCGGGCGCCAGGACGACCATGTTGGGGAACAGCCGCAGGTAGCCGAGGTCGTAGGACCCATGGTGTGTGGGCCCGTCGGGGCCGGTGAGACCGGCGCGGTCGAGCATGAACACCACCGGCAGATTCTGCAGGCAGACCTCCTGGAAGATCTGGTCGAACGAGCGCTGCAGGAACGTGCTGTAGATGTCGACGATCGGTCGGCAGCCCGCCTTGGCCTGGCCTGCCGCGAACGCCACGGCGTGCGACTCGCAGATGCCGACGTCGAACAACCGGTCGGGAAACTCCTCGCGAACCGGCTCGAGCTTGTTGCCCTGGCACATCGCCGCCGTCATCACGGTGACCCGCGGATCACGCCGCAGCGCGTCGCCGATCGCCTTGGAGGCGACGTCGGTGTAGGCACGCGACGAGGACTTCTTGATCGACACGATGCAGTCGTCGTCGTCGCACTCGAACGGGGCCGGCGTGTGGAAGAAGACGGGATCGGCCTCGGCCGGCTTGAAGCCGTGGCCCTTCTCGGTGAGCACGTGGAGGAGGATCGGCCCCTCCTCGTCCTTCACGAGTTCGAGGTACCGCACGAGGTTCGGCAGCGAGTGGCCCTCGACCGGGCCGAAGTAGCGGACGCCGAGCGCCTCGAACAGGGCGCCGCCGTGCAGCGTCGTCTTGATCGAGTCCTTGACGTTCGTGAGCATCCGCTCCACCGACTCTCCCACCATCGGCACGCCCTTGATGAGTTCGCCGGCCTGCTGCTTGATGCCGCGATACCAGGGGTTCGTGCGGATGGTGTCGAGGTACTCGGCAAGCGCCCCCACGCGAGGGCAGATCGACATCTTGTTGTCGTTGAGGATCACGAGCAGCCGCTTCTTGAGGAAGCCGGCGTTGTTGAGGGCCTCGAAGACGATGCCCGAAGGGAGGGCGCCGTCGCCGATCACCGCCACGCTGTGGCGGTCGTGGTCGCCGCGAAGATCGTCGCCACTGGAGAGGCCGAGCGCGGTGGAGACGCTGCAGCCGGCATGGCCGGTCATGAACAGGTCGTAGGGGCTCTCCTCCGGATTCGGGTACCCCATCAGCCCGCCCTTCGTGCGGATGGTGCCGAAGCGGCCGAAGCGACCGGTGACGAGCTTGTGCGGATAGATCTGGTGGCCGGTGTCCCAGATGAGTCGGTCGCGCGAAAAGTCGAACACACGGTGCAGTGCCAGACAGAGTTCGACGACGCCGAGGTTCGACGCGAAGTGCGCCGTGCGGGAGGCCGCGACCTCGCACAAGGCCTTCCGCATCTCGGCGGCGAGGCGTTCGAGATCCTCCATCGACAGCGAACGGAGATCGCGGGGCGAGAGGATGCCGGGAAGGATGTCGGACATGGGTTCGGTCGGGCTCCGTACAGGTCTTCAGTGGTCGCGGGCCACGATCCAGCGGGCAAGGCCGGCGAGGGATGTGGCCTCGGAGCCGAGCGGCGCCACGGCGGCGACCGCCTCCGCGGCGAGGGCTTCCGCGCGGTCGCGGGCGGAAGCGATTCCGGCCACCGTGGGATAGGTGATCTTGCCGCGGTCGGCATCCTTGCCCACGCGCTTCCCGACCGCCGCCTCGCTGCCCTCTGCGTCAAGGAGGTCGTCGGCGATCTGGAACGCGAGCCCGAAGGCACGGCCAAAGTCGGCGAGCATGCCGAGTGCCGTCGCGTCGGCGCCCACGGCAAGGCCGCCGAGTTCGAGCGCGGCGAGAAACAGCGCCCCGGTCTTGCGGCGATTGATGCGGTCCATCCACGCGATCCGGGCGGCATCGGTCGCGGGCGTGTCCGTCATCCAGCCGCGTTCCGCGGCGAGGTCGTCAACCTGTCCTCCGACGAGGGCGGCGGGCCCGGCTGCGCGGGCCAGCACGAGGCAGGCCCGGCCGGCCACGGCCTCGGGCATGCCGGTCGCGAGCGTTTCGAAGGCCAGCGCCTGGAGTGCGTCGCCACAGAGGATCGCCGTCGCTTCATCGAAGGCCCTGTGGCAGGTGGGGCGTCCACGGCGCAGGTCGTCATCGTCCATCGCCGGAAGGTCGTCGTGCACGAGCGAGTAGGCGTGGATCATCTCGATCGCCGTGGCCGCAGGGGCCGCGGCCTGCCAGAGCCCGAGGCGGTCGGCACCGCGCGGGCCGCAGGCCTGGGCCGCCCAGAGAACGAGCGCCGGCCGCAGCCGCTTGCCCGGCGCGAGCACGGAGTACCGCATGGCCTCGGACAGCCGGGCGGGAACGTCGTCGGGCAGGTCGAAAGCCCGTGCCAGCCACGGCTCGATGAACGTCCGCACGTCGTCGAGCGCAACGCCGATGGCCGCGTCGCCGGGGCGGGGCGGAGATGCCGAACGCGAATCACTGCTGGTCACCGGGCAGCTTGCCATGCGTGGCCTGCAGGTGGTGCGGGGCGGACGGGCCGGGGCTGATCACGGCTCCGACGTGTGGAAACTCCCGCGAAAAAGTCTAGGCCGGGCCCGAGTCGCCGTCCATCCCGGGGAGGTTCCGCGTCTTCGTCGCGCGGCCCGCGGCTCTGGTCCGGCGCGGTGCTGGCGGATCCCCGGCCGTGGTTGCGGGCTCCGACGTGTGCGGCGTCACGACCGGCCGGCCGTCGTCATCGATCCGCACGAGTACCCCCACGCGCTCCTCCGCGGCGGCGAGTTCGTCGAACAACCGGCGCACGAGCGCCACGCCGCGTTCGTACGAGGCGATCGACTCCGAGAGACCGAGCGCACCCGACTCGAGGTTCGCGACGAGCGCCCCGAGGTCGGCGAGCGCCGCTTCAAACGAGGGGGGCTGGCCCGACTTTGCCGACGCGACCTCAGGCTCGTTCGTCATCGTGCTTCACCCTTTCGACTCGGCTCCAGACTCGGCCATCGGCGAGGAGCGTGAGGAGCATGTCGCCCGAGACGAGCCCGGCCACGCTCCTGAGCGCCGTCGGATCGTCGTCGCGGCGGGTCACCGACCAGCCGCGGGCGAGAAGATGGAAGGGACTGCCGGCCTCGAGTCTCCCGGCCGCGGCGGCCAGACGCTCCCGCGCGCGGTCGAGCGCGAGGGCCGCGAGACGCCGCAGCCTCAGGGCGTGCTGGGCGACCGCCTCGCGCCGATCCTTCACGATCCGCTCCGGGGCGGAGAAGATGCGCGCCCGCGCGAGCGTGGCCACGCGTTCCCGGGCCGTCGCGATCCGCCGCGCCACGCCCGATTCGAGCCGTGTGACGAGCGTGGCCAGGGTGGCGGCCACCTGCCGTCCGTCGGGAACGATCCGCACGGCCGCGTCGGTGGGCGTGAGCGCCCGCACGTCGGCGGCCAGATCGCAGAGCGTGACATCGACCTCGTGGCCCACGCCCGATACCACCGGCACCGGCGCGGCCGCCACCGCGCGGACGAGCGTCTCTTCGTTGAACGCCCAGAGGTCCTCGAGACTTCCGCCCCCGCGCACGATCGCGATCGCGTCCACCGCCGGACGGAGCCGCCCCGCGACCTCGATCGCGACGGCGAGTTCCTCGGCGGCGCCCGCTCCCTGCACCCGCGCGGGCACCACGATGACCTCGCAGGCCCGCCAGCGACCGCGGAGCGTCTCGAGAAAGTCGGCGATCGCGGCCCCCGCGGGGCTCGTCACGACGGCGATGCGGCGTGGAAACGCCGGCAGCTTCCGCTTCCGTGCCGGCGCGAACAGTCCCTCGGCCTCGAGCGCCGCGTGGATCTTCCGCAGCCGCGCCTCGAGGCCGCCGGTGCCCAGCGCGTGGAGGCGGTCGATCGTGAGCTGGTAGGTGCCCCGCGGCGGATAGACCTCGAGACGACCGTGGCAGACCACCGCGAGGCCGTCGACGGGCGCCACGGCGAGGGTCTGCATCGTGCCGCGCCAGATGACGGCGCGGAGCACGGCGTCCTCGTCCTTGAGCGAGAGGTAGACGTGGCCGCTCGCGGCCCGCGTGAGGTTGCTGACCTCGCCCGTCACCCACACGTCGGCGAACGTCGACTCGAGCTGCTGCTTGACTCGGGAGGTCAGCTCCGACACGCTCAAGGCCGCGTCAGGCGGGCTCGTGCTGTCTGTCGCGACGCGGGTGACCATGGGCGGCAGTGTAGCAAGCATGACATCGCGACCGGGATCCGTGCCGCCCGACCCCGCCTCCGCGCGCGGCCCGCATCGCGGCGCGCTCCTGGTGGTGTTTCTCACGGTGTTCATCGACCTGCTCGGGTTCGGCATCGTGCTGCCGGTGATGCCGCGGCAGGCCGAGCCCTACCTCGAGGCGCTGGGGTTCTCGCCCGTGGCGACCGGGGCCGCGATCGGCGTGCTGTTCTCCGTATTCTCGCTCATGCAGCTCGTGTTCAGCCCCATCTGGGGCGGACTCTCCGACCGCATCGGACGCCGGCCGCTCCTGCTCTTGAGTCTCGCGGGGTCGGTGGTGTTCTACGCCCTGTACGCCGTCGCGGTGACCGTGCCGACCGACCCCGCCCCGTCCCGTGAGCAGGCGGCGCTCGCGATCGGCCTGATGCTTCTGTCGCGGATCGGCGCCGGCATCGCCGGCGCGAGCGTGGGAACGGCGGCGGCCGTGATCGCCGACTGCACCACGCCGCAGAACCGGGCCCGCGGGATGGCCCTCATCGGCATCGCGTTCGGCGGCGGCTTCACACTCGGACCCTTGATCGCCTACTTCGGCCTGGCGCTTTTCCAGAAGCGGCCCTGGGGCGTGGGGTCGATCGCCTCGGCGCTCTCCGTCGTGGCGCTCCTGATCGCGATCTTCGTGTTTCGCGAGACGCGGCCTGCGAACGCGGCGCCGAGGCCGCGACACACGGGCTTCACCCGCACGGCCGGGGTGCTGCGGATGCCGGGGGTGGGCACGCTGGTGCTGATCTACTTCTTGGCGATCGTCGCGTTCGCCAACTTCGAGGCAACGCTTGCACGGCTCACCGAGTCGGCGTTCGGAATGACCGACGACGACAACTTCCTCGTCTTCGCGTTCATCGGCGCCATGCTGCTCGTGGCCGGCGGAGCCTACCGACCGTTCGCGAAGCGATTCGACGAGGCGACGCTGCTGGCAGCGGGCGTGGGGCTGATGATCGTGGGGCTGGGATCGCTCGGGGCCGTGGCCTGGCTCGTATACCGCGATCCGGCAGCGGGCGGCACGAACTGGCTGCGGGCGCTGTTCTACGCGGCCTCGGCCCTGGCGGTTGCCGGTTTCGCCTGCGTAAACCCATCGGTATCGGCGCTCATCTCGCGTCGGGCCGATCCATCGCGGCAGGGGGAGGTGCTCGGCGTCAATCAGTCGTTCGCGTCGCTCGGTCGCATCGCGGGGCCGTTCATGGGCTCGCTGCTGTTCGGCCTGCACCCGTCGCACGCACTGCCGTTCCTCGACGCCGTCGTGATCCTGGTCATCGTCCTCTCGCTCATGCCGAGGATCGCCGCGCCCGGGGCCCGCTGATGGACGGGGCACCGCTCCCGGCGTCGATCGGAGTTCTCGTGGTCGGCCACGGCACGGCCGATCCGTTGGGGGCCGGCGAAACCCACTGCGTGACCGCGGGCGTGGCGGGCCTTCTCGCGGGCGTGCCCGTGGAACTCGGATTTCTCGAAGTCATCGGACCGACCATCGCCGAGGCGATCGACCGACTCGCGGCGCGCGGGTGTCGCGAGGTGGTGGTTGCGCCGCTGTTGCTGTTCGCGGCAGGGCATGCGAAGCGGGACGTGCCCGAAGCGGTGACCGCGGCGGCCGCGCGGCACGGGATGGCCGTGCGGCAGGCCGACGCGCTCGGGTGCGAGGCGGCGATCATCGCGCTCTCGGCCGCTCGGCGTCGGGAAGCCTGCACGCCGCTCGACCCGGTGGCGCCGGAGGAGGTGGTGCTCGTGGTGCTGGGACGCGGTTCGAGCGACCCGACGTCGCCCGCGCAGTTGCAGGAGTTCGTCGAGGCCACGCTCGCCGGAGAGCTGCGGCCGCGCCGAGTCGAGTTCGGGTTTGCGGCCGCCGCCCGCCCGCGGCTCGACGAGGCGATCGCAGCGGCCTGTGATCCAACCGACGCCGAGGTGCGTAGAATCGTCGTGCAGCCGCATCTGCTCTTCCGGGGCCACGTGGAGGATCAGGTGACGGCGGCCGTCGCCGAGGGGCGGCGGCTGCGTCCCGATCTCGAGTGGGTACAGGTGCCCCGGCTGGGCGCCGATCCGCTCGTGGCGAGGGCTGCGGCTTCGCGGGTGGCCGAGGTTCTGCGGGGAGAAAGCCTGTCTCGCCAAGGATGATGCGACTCGTCACAATGGCACCTTGGGCCGATTTCGGTCCGGCGGGGCACTGTCTGGCACGGAGGAACTGGCGCGTGAACGGCACGAGAATGGTGGCGACGGTCGGCGCGGTGTTCGGAGCGGCCGTCTGGGCGGCCATGGCCTGCGAGGCCCAGGTCATCGCGCAGCCCCCGGCGGTGGTGGCCCCTGCCGAGCGGCCCGCCGCCGCGGCACCGGCCCCCGCAGCGGCTCCAGCAGCCCAGCCCGCCCAGGCCCCCGCCGGCATGAAGCCCGGCACCAACGACCGCCACATCGCCGTGGCCGTGCGGCGGCAACTCGAACGCGAGCACTACCTCCGCAAGCCGATCGACGACGAGATCGCGAAGCGCTGGTTCGCCGCCTTCCTCGAGGCCCTCGATCCGATGAAGGTCTATTTCCTCCAGAGCGACGTCGATGCCTTCAACCTCAAGAAAGAGTCGCTCGACGATCTCGTCAAGCGTGGCGATGTGTCGTTCGCCTACGAGGTGCTCGACCGCTTCCTCAAGCGGGTCGATTCCCGGTTGCCCCTCATCGAACGACTGATCCAGCAGCCGCACGACTTCACCAAGCCCGAAACGATCGTGATCGACCGCGACGCCACCACGTGGGCCAAGACCGAGGCCGACGCCGAGGACCTGTGGCGGCGGCGGATCAAGTACGACCTGCTCGTGCAGAAGATGGAGAAAACGCCGCTCGAGGAGGCGAAGGAAAAGCTCCTGCGACGCTACCGCAGCCTCGCCAAGCGTTGGCACCAGATGACGGCCGACGAGCTCCTCGAGACCTACCTCTCGTCGCTCACGAGCAGTTTCGATCCCCACACGAGTTACATGTCGCCTGGCACGCTCGAAAACTTCGAGATCGGGATGCGGCTCCAGCTCGACGGGATCGGTGCCCAGCTCAAGGGTGAGGACGGCTACACGACGATCATGGAGCTGACCCCCGGGGGTGCCGCCGACCGCGATGGCCGCCTCAAGGCGAAGGATCGCGTCGTGGGAGTGGGGCAGGGCGCCGGCGGCGAGATCGTGGACGTCGTCGACATGAACCTCAACGAGGTCGTGAAGCTGATCCGCGGCAAACGCGGCACGGTCGTGCGACTCAAGGTGATCTCGGCCGGTGAAACGGTGCCGAAGATCTACGACATCACGCGGGCCAAGATCGAACTCAAGGACGCCGAAGCCCGCGGCGAGGTGATCGAGCATGGCAAGAAGGCCGACGGGTCGCCCTACCGCATCGGCGTGATCAACCTGCCGAGCTTCTACATGGACATGGCGGGCGCCCAGCAGGGGCAGGCCGAGTTCAAGAGCAGCACCCGCGACTGCAAGCGTCTTCTCGACGACTTCCGGCAGAAGGGGGTCGATTGCGTGGTGCTCGACCTGCGCAGCAACGGCGGCGGCTCGCTCCCCGAGGCGATCAAGCTCACGGGCCTGTTCATCGACCGTGGGCCGGTCGTGCAGATCAAGGACGCCGACAAGCAGGTGCGTCCGTACGACGACGTGGACGCCGGAGTGGCCTGGGACGGCCCGCTCGTCGTGCTCACAAGCAAGTTCAGTGCCAGCGCCAGCGAGATCCTCGCCGGTGCCATCCAGGACTACCGCCGCGGCCTCGTGGTGGGCGACAAGTCGACGCACGGCAAGGGCACGGTGCAGACGCTCCTCGACGTCGGCCGTCAGCTGTTCCCGCGGTTCGACAACGTCCCCTCGCTGGGGGCCATCAAGGTGACGATCCAGCAGTTTTACAGGCCATCGGGCGACAGCACGCAGATCGAGGGGGTGCACAGCGACGTCGAACTGCCGAGCATCACGAGCCACCTGCCGATCGGCGAGTCTGACCTGCACCACACGATCGCGTTCGACAAGGTGCCGCGGGCCGAGTTCGAGCCGACGAACCGCGTGACCGACGCGATCGTGGCGAAGCTCCGTGAGGAGTCGGCGAAGCGCGTGGGTGTCAACAAGGATTTTGCGAAGCTCTCCGGCGACATCACCCGGTATGAGAAGCGCAAGGACGAGAAGACGATCTCCCTCGTGCAGTCCGAGTTCGAGAAGCAATGGAACGAGGGCAAGGCGGCCGAGGACGAGGAGGAGAAGAAGCTCGAGGAGATGGAGCAGCAGAAGCGGCCCGTCGTCCGTCGTGACTTCTACTTCGACGAGGCCATGAACGTCACGGTCGACTACCTCAAGGCGCTTGCCGCCGCCGGGGGGCTGGCGGACACGGCGCGGGTGCAGGAGCCCGCCGCCGGCCGTTGAACCGGTCGATCAGCCCGACGGTATGAGTTCGGCCAGCGCCGCAAGTGCGTCGGGATGGCCGAGCGTGGGACGAAGTTCTTGGAACAGCAGCGACGGATCGACGCGCTTGTCGGAACCGCGTGACCGGGGCGCGGCCTCGTCCCAGCGGGGCTCGGGGCTCCAGGTGAGGGCGGCGAGGCGTCCGTACCAGTCGCGACGCCTCACCGGCCGGCCGTCGGACACGACGTAGAGCGGCCGGGGTGAGGCCGCGTCGGCCACGGCGGCGACGATGGCGGCGGCGTCGTCGATGTGGATGAGATTGAGCCAGCTTTCGGGATCGGCTGGGATCGGCCGCCCCGCGCGGAGGTCGTCGAGCCTGGGCAGCCGGTCAGGACCGTAAAGCCCCGCGAGCCGCAGGACCACGCCGGGGCCGGCCTGATGCGCGGCCAGGAGCCCCTCGGCCTCGACGAGGGCGCGTGCGGCGTCGCGCGTGGGGCTCGGAGGCGTGGCCTCGTTCACCACGCCGCCCCGATCGTCGCCCCACACGCCGGTCGAACTGGTGAACACGACGCGCGGCAGCGCACGGGCCCGTGCGCGAGCCAGTGCGTCGAGCAGCCGGCCCAGCCCCGCCACGTGGACGTCCCGGTGGGTTCCCGGCGATCGCGAATCGAACCCGACACACCAGAGGACGGTGCCGGGCGTGCCCTGGTCGGCGAAGAGCCGATCCCATCCCGGATCGGCCGCGGTGACGTCGACGATGGCCGGCATCGCGCCGAGCGCCTGCACCTCCGCGGACCGCGCGGCGCGCCGCGTGGTGGCGATCACACGCGATCCCGTCTCGCTCCAACGCCGTGCGACCCGCGAACCGAGATAGCCGCAGCCCACGACGAGCCGGAGACGATCGGCTTCCGCACAAGGATGCATGCGCTCACCGGGGTGCAGACGGATCGCCCGAGGCGGGCGAGGTCGACGAGCCTCGGGGATTTCGCCCGCGCGACCCTGAATCATCGTAGCGGCCGTCTCGCGAAATCCTCGCGCGAAGGAGGCCTCGTCCGCCTCGGGCTGACGCACGACGACCAAGCGAGGCGGTCATCATCCCTCGAGCGCCCGCGGCCGCTCGCCGCGGGTCTGCGATTCGAGCCACGACTGGAGTACCACCTGGGCGGCCACGGCGTCGGCCCGTTCCTTTTTGCGACCGCGCGTCAGACCCGCACCGGCGAGAAGGCCGGCCGCCTCGCGTGAGCTGTACCGTTCGTCCTGGAACGCCACGGGCAGGCCCGTGATCCGCCCGAGCCACGCGCCGAACCGCTCCACCTCGACCGACATCGCCGAGTCGGTTCCATCGGCATGGATCGGCAGTCCCACCACGAAGCCGACGAGCCGTTCCTCGTGGGAGAGCGTGCGGAAGAAGGCCGCATCCGCGGCGAGATCACCCGTGGTGTGTCGCACGCAGAGCGGGCTCGAGATGATCCGCTCGGCGTCGCAGACGGCAACGCCGATGCGTCGGCGACCGTAGTCGACCCCCGCCACCCGGCCCGCAGGGATGGTCGTGCCCGCGGAGGCGTTCATTCGTCGCCCCCCGTCGGGGCGTCCGCGGCCTCCGGCTCGAAGCGGCCCTCCACGAGAAACCGCTCGGTGGCCCGATGCACCCGCTTGTCGCGGAGCATCGCGGCGTGATGGACCGGAACGAGGAGGAAGTCGTCGGCCCCGTCCAGCCAAGTCTCATCGACCCGGACGATCGCGTCGTCGTCGCCTCCGAGGAGCGGACTGAACCCGACATGATCACCACGGCCCCCCGCCACGATGCCGAACGCACACGTCGGGGTCGCGAGCGTGGGAGCCACCTTCGGCCAGTCGACCACGAGGTCGCGGGCGGCGCCCTCGGCGAGCCCGGCCAGGAATCGTACGCCGGCCACCTGCCGAGCGAGTTCGGAGCCCTGATTGGGTGGACCGAGCATGACCATCCGGTGGACGCGGTCGAGGTCACGCGGCGCGGCGAGAGACATCCAGCGGCGAACCACGAGATTGCCAAGGCTGTGCCCCACGAAACTGATCCGCGAGGCTGGCGGCAGGGCGGCGATCACGCGGTCGAGCGAACGTCCGTGCGCCTCGATGTCGGCGTTCGTGCTGGCATAGCCGACGAGGAGCACGTTCGCGTCGATCGCTCCACGCAAGTGCTCGGCGATCGGCCGCATCGAGCCGCGTCCCTCGCCGAGGCCGTGGAGCACGAGCACGGCAGGCCCGCGAAGCGGCGGGATCGTACCATCGGCCTCGAGCCGCGCGAACGCCGCACGGCACTCCGCGTCCGACCCTTCACAGACCGTCTCATCGGCGGGATCGACGACTCGCCACCGGCCGTCGGTGAGCCGCTCCTGGAGCCGCCAGTCGTGCCGCACGTCCGCGTCGCTCCACTCGAGCGCCTCGCGCGATCGCCGCAGTCGCCCGAGCCAGTCGGCCTCCCGCGGCGGCGCCGGGTCGGCAGCGGCCACGGTGCCGGCGATCACCGCGACCAGAGCGGCCACGAGGCGGGTCAGAGGTAGTCGTGCCATCCGCGCTTCTCGAGTTCCGCCACCACCTTGCGCACGGCCTCTTCGTGGGCGCGATCCGCGACGAGCGTGGCGTCGGGCGTGTTCACCACAAGGATATCCTCGAGCCCCAGCGTGACGATCAGATGGTCGCCGGCCGAATGCACGACCGACCGCACGGTGTCGATGCCCAGATGCCGGCCGACGACGGTGTTGCCCGCGGCATCGGCCCCGCGCTGCCTGGCCACGGCCGACCAGCCGCCGAGGTCGTCCCACGTGAACGGGGCCTCGATCACCGCCACGTCGGTGGCGTGCTCCAGCACGGCGTAGTCGATCGAGATGCCCTTGATCGCCGCGAACTCCTCGGCGAAGACGCGGTCGCGGTCCGGCCCGTCCCAGGCCGCTGCGATCCTCCGCAGCTGCGCCATGCACTCCGGCTGCCGCTCGTCGAGCGCGGCGAGGATCGTGGACGCCCGCCAGACGAAGATGCCCGCGTTCCAGAGATAGGTTCCCGCGGCGAGGTATTCCGCGGCGACGCTCGCCGGCGGCTTCTCGCGGAAGCGGGCGACGGTGTGGGCCGGGGCGTCGCCCGGCGCCACCGTGAGGGGGCCGCCCTGCTGGATGTAGCCGAAGCTCTCGGCCGGATACGTGGGGCGGATGCCGAACGTCACGAGCCGGCCCGGGGCGGCCTCGACCATCGCCGCGGCCTGCGCGATCGCGCGGCGAAAGTCGGCCGCCGGACGGATCACGTGGTCGGAGGGCATCACGGCCATGATCGCGTCGGGGTCGTGCCGCGACACGAGCAGCGCCGCGAGTCCCACGCAGGGCGCCGTGTCGCGCTTGCAGGGCTCGCCCACGAGCCCCGCCTCCGGCACGCCGACGTCCTGGGCCCGCACGGCTTCGAGGAGCCGAGCCGAGGTGACGATCATCGTGCGCTCGGGCGGCACGAGGCCGGCGAGACGATCGATCGTGTCCTGGAGGAGCGTACGCTCGCCGGCCAGCGGCAGCAGCTGCTTCGGCAGTGCAGCCCGACTTGCAGGCCAGAAGCGGGTGCCCGATCCACCGGCCATCACGATCGCATGCAGCATGATCGCACGATTCTCCAGCGGTTCGTCGCAGGCGTCGTTCCGTCGTCAGCGACCACGAACCCACGACCAGAAGAGGAAGCAGAGCAGGGGAAAGCCTGCGAAGATCACGCCGTACGTGAACACCGTCGTCCAGAGGTTGCCGGGCCAGCGTGCCATCCGCGCCTCACCTCCGTGCCTGCGCGAACACGTCGACCGGAATCTCGAGTGGCTCCTCCGCGGGCTCCGCCAGCCGGCACTCGACGCGAACGCCCCACGGCAGCACCTCTGCGGCCGAGACCACCGCCTCCACGCCATCATAGTCGGTCGTCACGCGCACCGACGGCGTCTCGGCGAAGGCTGGACAGAAACCGACGTGGGCGTGCGTTCCGCGTCCGCCGGACGGGATCGCGAGATTCACCCGGCCACGGAGGCAGTCGTGATCCGGCGGCGCGTCGTATCGCTCGAGTCGCTGCACCAGACGTCCGGGAACGTCCACAACGCGGGACCGGTCCCGCTTCGGCCGAGCATCCGCCACCGGCCGTCGCAGGCCGTGGCGGGAGGGCCGCGCGTCTCGTGGTGAGGCGGCCACTCGTGCATGGCCGGTCATGCGGCGGCTCGGAGGCACGAGGCACACCGCCACCGTGATCACCAGCGCAGCCCAGCCGGGAAAGTCGTATGCCGGGAATGGCAGGCCCACGGCCGCCACCCCGAGGGCGAGGCCAGCCCGGGTGAGCCACGCCGCCACCGATCGCCCGGCCAGCAGATCGACTGCCGCGACGAGGGCGATGCCTGCGGCGGCCACGATCCACACGCCACCGGGCGGCGGGGAGATGAAGCCACCCGCCAGCCGCCGCACGGCAAGGGCCACGCCGCCCCCGGCCGCGGCCGCGGCGATCACCGCGGCCGCGACGGGAACGAGCGAAGCGACGACCGAACCGGCGCCGATGGCGGTCAGTCGGGAGACATCGAGGCCGCCGTATCCTTCGCCCCGGCCGCGCGTCCGCGGCATGGTCGCCACGAGCCGATCAGCCCACCGCCGCGCCGGCGCGGGCCGCCTCGGCGAGCTGCTTGGCCTTGTCGGTCTTCTCCCAGGAGAAGCCGTCGCGGCCGAAGTGGCCGCCCGCGGCAGTCTTGCGGTAGATCGGCTTGCGGAGATCGAGGTACTCGATGATGCCGCGCGGCGTGAGCGGGAAGAACTCCCGCACCACCTCGCAGAGCCGCTCGTCCTCGACCTTTCCCGTGCCCTCGGTGTCGACGTGCACGCTCACCGGCTCGCTCACGCCGATCGCGTAGGCGAGCTGCACCTCGCAGCGGTCGGCGAGGCCGGCCGCCACGATGTTCTTGGCGACGTGACGGGCCATGTAGGCGGCGCTGCGGTCGACCTTCGTCGGGTCCTTGCCCGAGAACGCGCCGCCGCCGTGCCGGCCCCAGCCGCCGTAGGTGTCGACGATGATCTTCCGGCCGGTCAGGCCGCAGTCACCGTGCGGGCCACCGACCACGAACCGCCCCGTGGGGTTGATGTGGTAGGTGATGTCGCTCGTGTCGAGATCCTTCGGCAGAAGCGGCTTGATAATCTTCTCGATGATGAACTTCCGGATCTCCTCGTTCGACACATGGGGCGCGTGCTGGGTGGAGACGACGACCGTGTCGATGCGCACCGGCTTGTTGCCCTCGTACTCGACCGTCACCTGGCTCTTGGAGTCGGGCCGCAGCCAGTCGACCTCCCCCTTCTGCCGGGCCTCGGTGAGCCGGTTGAGGATGCGGTGCGACAGGGCGATCGGCAGCGGCATGAGTTCGGGCGTCTCGTTGCAGGCGTAGCCGAACATCAGGCCCTGGTCACCGGCACCGATGTCCTTCCCCTTCGCCTCGTCCTCGTTCACCCCCATCGCGATGTCACCCGACTGCTTGCCCACCGCGACGAGCACGGAGCAGGTGTCGGCGGCGATGCCCATCTCGTCGTCGGTGTAGCCGACCTCGCGGATCACGTCACGAACCACCTTCTGGTAATCGACCGTGCCCTTCGAGGTGATCTCCCCCGCGATCACGGCCAGGCCGGTCGTCACCATCGTCTCGCAGGCGACGCGGCTCTTCGGGTCGGCGGCGAGGTAGGCGTCGAGGACGCCGTCGGAGATCTGGTCTGCCAGCTTGTCGGGGTGACCCATGCTGACCGATTCACTGGTGAACAGATACTTGCCTTGTGCCACGGCGGAATCCTTCTGCGAATGGTGGGATGGGTCGGGAAGCCGGCACTCCGGCCCTTGTGAGAAAAGTATTATCGGAAACCGTCGCGGATCGGCAACCGGGGCGCGGCGTCAGCGGCCGGCCGCCTCCTCGGGATCGATCTGGCGGAGCACGAGTGCGGCCGTCGCGGCCGTCGCACCGCGCTGGGAGGCGACGAGGGCCGCGGCCCTGCGGCCGAGGTCGCCGGCCCAGTCCGGGTCGTCGAGGCAGCGTGCCACGAATGCCGCGAGCTCGTCGCCGTCGGCCACCACGATCGCCCCCTGCGCGGCGAGGAGCCGTCCGACCTCGTCGCGAAAGTTCCGCGTGTGCGGGCCGAAGGCCACCGCCGCGCCGTAGGCGGCGGGCTCGAGCATGTTCTGCCCGCCGCGGGTGCCGTCCAGGCTACCCCCCACGAATGCGATCGTCGCGGTGCCCCACCACCAGCCGAGTTCGCCGGTGGTGTCGACGAGAAGCGCGTGATCGCGCGGCGGCGGAGCCGTGTCGGGCGTCAGGCGGCTGCGGGCCTGCCATGCGAGGCCGACGTCGTCGAGCATGGCGCCGATCTCGGCGGCGCGTTCGACGTGCCGGGGCACGATCACGAGCCGCAGCCGCGGATGCCGGTCGCGCAGCGTGCGGTAGGCCACCGCCGCCAGCCGCTCCTCGGGATCCTGCGTGCTGCCAGCGAGGAATACGACGTCGTCCGGTGCGAATCCGGCGAGCCGTCGCAGCCGCTCGACGTCGGGGGCGGCGCGGTCCCCGCGGATGCCGTCGAACTTCATCGAGCCCGTCACGACGACGTCGCGGGCACCAAGCGCGGCGAAGCGGTCGGCGTCGGCCTGCGACCTCGCGATCACGAGGGTCACGCCGCCGAGCATCCGGGCGACGAGCGGCCGGATGCGGCGGTAGCCCGCGGCGCTCCGCTCGCTCATCCGGGCGTTGGCCACCACGATCCGGATGCCGCGCCGCCGCACGCGGTCCACGAGGTTCGGCCACAGCTCCAGTTCGCCGAGCACGAGCAGGTCTGGCCGCACGCGGTCGAGCACGCGATCCACCGACCACGTGAAGTCGAGCGGGCAGGGGAAGGCTCGATCGGCACCGAACCGCTTCGCCGCCACTTCGAGGCCGGTGGTGGTCGAACTCGAGATCACGCAGTCGATCGCATGGCCGGCGGCGGCATGGTGTCGCAGCTCGTCGGCGAGTGTCGCGAGCAGCTGCACCTCGCCGACGCTCACGCCGTGCAGCCAGACTCGCTTCGCGTTCGCTGACGCGGCCGCCACGCGCACCGTGCCGAGGAATCGCGGGATGGGCGCGGCGACCGGCCGGCCACCGGAGAGCCGGCGCCATGCCACCCACGGGAGCGCGAGGACCGCCGCGAGGAGATAGACGACGTTGAGGAGCATCGCGCCCGCGGACGGGGTTTCCGGGATGGCGTCCGGCCCGACCGGCTCACCCCGCCGCGACGCCGCTCGACTTGCCGCAGCAGTTCTTGAACTTCTTGCCGCTGCCGCACGGGCAGGGATCGTTGCGGCCGACCTTGTGCCCGACGTTCCGGATGGGCTCCACGGGGCCGGCGTCGCCGCGCGGATCGGCGGGCGGCCCGGCGTCACCCGATTCCCCCTGCGCCGGCAGCGTGGCCGTCGACGCGTCGGCATGGATCGCGGCGGTCTCGTGCCAGGTGCTTCGCAGCGCGTCCTCTTCGACCTGCTCGATGCGATAGACGATGTCGACGACCCGCTCGTCGATGCCCTTCCACATCAGGTCGAACGTCCGCATGCCCTCGCGCTTGTACTCCACCTTGGGATCGACCTGCGCGTAGCCGCGGAGGCCTACGCTCGACCGCAGATGATCCATCGCGAGGAGGTGATCCTTCCACGCGTTGTCGAGGATCTGGAGGAGCACCGCCCGCTCCATCCGCTTCATCTCGTCGCGGGGGGCGTCGCCTCGTGAGTATCGGCGGCGGCTCGCCTCGACCAGCCGGCGGCGCAGCTCGTCGAGGTCTCCGGAGGCCACGGCGGTTTCGTCGAGGGCAGGGTCGAATCGGTCGCGGGCCCAGGCGAGCAGTCCCTCGCGATCGAGTCGCCGGGAACCGTCGGGCTGTCGGCCGGTGAAGTGGGCGAGCCCGACGAGCACCGGGTACTCGATCTCACGGCGATCGTAGACCTCCCGGGCCAGCTCCCGAACTCGCTGCTTGAACGCTCCCGGGTCGAGACCGCCCCGTTCCAGCGCCGCGATGTCGTCGGCCGACAGGCCCGTGCCGAATCGCCACTCGGTCCAGCCGCACGCGGTGCGCACCCCGAAGTCAGGCGCGAGGAACCGGGCACCGTCGGAGAGGTCGATGCGATGGATCGCCTCGCGGGCCCGCTCCTGAAGATGCTCGGCCACGCCGTCTCGACCGATCTTGCGCAGCTCGCGGTCGCTGACCGAGAGTTTCCAGCGGGCGTTGGCGAACGACGCCAGCGCCGCCCAGTTCCATTCGCCCTCTTCCTCACCGGCCGGAAGATTCTCCTCGACCGCCTCGTAGACCTGCGCCTCCGCGTGGCGGACGGCCTCATCCACCGCCAGCCGCTCCGCCTCCTCCGGTGTCATGCCGCGGAAGTCGGTGGGGTCGAGCTCGCACCCGAACTGCCCGCCGGCCCACGTGGCGAAGGACTGGCAGCCGTAGTCCTTGTCGAGAATCGCGCCGATCTGCTCGTCGATCTGCCGATCGACCATCTCCAGGATCATTTCGCGGTAGTCGGCGTCGCCCCCGGCAAAGTCGAGGATGCGCTGCCGGAAGCCGTAGACCCGCTTCCGCTGCTCGTCCATCACCTCGTCGTACTCGAGCAGGTTCTTGCGGATCTCGAAGTTCCGCTCCTCGACCTTCTTCTGCGCGGCCTCGACGCGGCGCGTGACCATCCGGCTCTCGATGGCCTCCCCCTCCTGCATGCCGAGCCGGGTGAGCACGTTCTTCACCCACTCGCCGGCAAAAATCCGCATCAGGTCGTCTTCGAGCGAGAGGAAGAACCGGCTCGAGCCCGGGTCGCCCTGGCGACCGCAGCGGCCGCGGAGCTGGAGGTCGATGCGGCGGGCCTCGTGCCGCTCCGTGCCGATGATCTGCAGGCCACCCATGCCCCGGACGAGTTCCCCCTCGGGCTTCATGTTCTCGCGGGCGGAGATCTCGGCGACGAGCGCGTCCCATTCCTCCTTGGGCACGTCGAGGCGGGTGGGGTACGTGTCCTGGAGTTTCGCCCAGGCCAGCGTGTCGGGATTGCCGCCAAGGATGATGTCGGTGCCACGGCCGGCCATGTTGGTGGCGATGGTGACGGCGTTGAGGCGGCCCGCCTGGGCCACGATCTCCGCTTCACGCTTGTGGTGCTTGGCGTTGAGCACCTGATGGTCCACGCCGCGCTTCTCCAGGAGCGACGAGAGCCGCTCGCTCTTCTCGATCGACACCGTGCCCACGAGCACGGGGCAGCCCCGTCGCTGGATCTCCTTGATCTTCGCGTTCGGGATCCGCTCGCTCGTCCGCTCACCCTTGGGCTCGAACTCGATCTCGCCGTCGAGGTCCCGGGTGATCCGGCCCACCTTCCACGTGCCGTCGGTGAGGGCCACCGTGTCCCAGCGGTTGATCCGCTCCACCTCGTCGGCGACCGCGATCCACTTCTCCCGTTCCGTCCGGTAGATGACGTCGGGATGGTTGATCCGCTTCATGCCGCGATTGGGCGGGATGGCGATCACGTCGAGCTTGTAGATCTTCCAGAACTCGGTCGCTTCGGTCATGGCGGTGCCCGTCATGCCGCCGACCTTCTTGTAGAGCTTGAAGAAGTTCTGGAGCGTGACGGTGGCGAGGGTCTGCGACTCCTCCTTGATCCGCACCCCCTCCTTGGCTTCGACCGCCTGATGGAGGCCGTCGGACCACTGCCGGCCCGGCATGAGCCGCCCGGTGAACTCGTCGACGATCACCACCTCCCCCTGCTGCACGACGTAGTTCACGTCGCGCTTGTAGAGGTGATGCGCCTTCAGCGCATTGTCGATGAGATGGGGCCACTCCATGTTGCCGGCCGTATAGAAGCTCTCGACGCCCGCGAGCTTCTCGGCCAGCCGCACGCCGTCCTCGGTGAGGGCGACGGTGTGCTCCTTCTCCTTGACCTCGAAGTGCTCGTCGGCCCTGAGCTGCCGGGAGATCTGGTCGGCCTTGGCGTACTTCGAGACGTCGTCGTGCGCGGGTCCGGAGATGATCAGCGGCGTTCGCGCCTCGTCGACGAGGATGTTGTCGACCTCGTCGATGATCGCGAACGTGAGCGGACCCTGACTCTGCTGCATGTGCTTCGGGAAGCGGTCGTCGCCCCGGGCGGCCATCCGCATGTTGTCGCGGAGGTAGTCGAAACCGAACTCGTTGTTGGTGCCGTAGGTGATGTCGCAGTCGTACGACTTCTGCCGCTCGCCCGAGTCCATCCCCGACTGGATCGCGCCCACGGTGAGCCCGAGGCCGAGGTACAAGGGCCCCATCCATTCCATGTCGCGGCGGGCGAGGTAGTCGTTGACGGTGACGACGTGGACCCCCTTGCCCTCGAGCGCGTTGAGGTAGGCGGGCAGCGTGGCGACGAGCGTCTTGCCCTCGCCGGTGACCATCTCTGCGATCGCGCCGGCGTGGAGCACCATGCCACCGATGAGCTGCACGTCGTAGTGCCGCATGCCCAGGAACCGGCGGCCGCCCTCACGA